>QFCS01002368.1_pt1 | contig 155018 bp, 145 predicted proteins | sample 3576561 | NCBI WGS metagenome assembly QFCS01 | reverse complement strand
CGTGGCGATGGAATCCGCCGACGTGGTGTTGATGAAGAGCGATCCGTTCGACGTGGTCGGCGCGATCGTGCTGTCGCGCGCGACGCTCACCAAGATGCACCAGAATTTATGGTGGGCAGTGGCCTACAACGTGGTCGCCTTCCCGGTCGCGGCCGGCGTGTTCTATCCCTTCGTCATCAGCCCCGAGGTTGCGGCGCTCGCCATGTCCGGCAGTTCGGCGCTGGTGGCGGTGAACGCATTGTTGCTCAAGCGTACGCGGCTCGAAGGCATCCGTGCGCACGGACCGACGCAGGGCGCAACCGGATGAACGTGTCCGCAATCGTTGCCCGGGCGTCCGGCGCGAGCTTGGCGCTGCCGCTGGTGGCGGTGTTCGTCGTTTCCATGGGGTTCGGCCTGGTGTTGCCGGTACTGCCCTTCGTGCTGGCACTCGCGCTTGGCGAGGCGACGTCGCGGGCAACGATTTCCTGGCATACCGGCCTCTTGACAGGCACGTACATGCTGGCGCTGTTCCTGTTTGCGCCGTTTTGGGGTTATGTCTCTGATCGGGTGGGGCGGAGAACCGTCATCTTGATTGGGCTCGCCGGTTTCATCGGCGCCATGTTGTGGTTTGCCCTAGCGCGCGGCCTGGTATCCGTTTATGCCGCCCGTGCGTCTGCCGGCGTGTTCGCGGCGGCAGTGCTGCCGGTGGTGTTTGCCTGGGTAAGCGATGTGCGGTCACCATCTACGCTGGCGGGGGCATTCGCCTGGTTGAGCGCGGCGAGTGCGCTTGGTTTTCTGTTCGGCCCGACACTGAGCGGCTGGTTGGCGTCGATCGAGACCGTTGCCAGCGCCAAGGTGTTGGCGCTGCCTTTCTACACGGCCGCGGCCATCGGGGCTGGGGTGTGGCTCGCGGTCTATCTGTGGTTTCCCGAAAGTCCGACACGACACGCGGCGGATGCTCCGCCCCCGCCGGATCGGTCGCTGCCGGGGCTGCTGGCGCTGTCGCTGCTCGTAATGTTCGGTATCGGCAGCTTCGAGGTGGGTTTGGCATTGCAGGGCCAGCAGGTGTTGAACCTGGGTCCGCGCGAGATCGGCTGGATGTTCGCCGAGTGCAGCCTGGTCATGATACTGGTGCAGATTTTCGTGCTCGCGCCGCTGCTCAAGCGCTTTGGCAGCGGGCTGTTGGCACCGGCGTTCCTCGCAATGGCTGTCGGCATTGCGCTGCTGCCGTTGGCTGCGACCTATCCCGGATTGATAGTTGGGGTGGGACTGGTCGCCGGAGCGTCGGGCGTGCTGATTCCGTTACTTGCTTATCTGGTGTCGCTCGCGGCCGGAACACGGCACGGCATGGCACTCGGCAAGCAAACTGCTGCAGCGAGCCTGGGCCAGGCTACAGGCTCGGCAATCGCCGGCTGGCTGTTCGCCGTGTTGATCGGCCGTTCGTTCTGGGTTACCGCCGCGTTGCTTGCATTGGGCGCGGCGATCGCGCTCCGCGTTGCGGCGGCTTTGAAGGAAGTGGGTAATGGTCCTGGATAAATTGAATTGGCCGGCCAAACAATTTTCGTGGACCAATGTACTCGCCGAGAAGGGGGCCGGATTTAAACTTTAATGATTGAGGATCGTTTCAGCATATCAACCTTATTTCGCTCGGCGGCCATGGCAAGTCAAAGGCATCCTGCGCGTTGCCGAAGAACGCGGCCTCGCTCTTCCGCCTGTTACCGAATTCCGCAATCTTACCGGCCGCGGCGCGGAGGCGAAGGTCGATGGACATGACATCAAGGTGGTCAGCCCGGGCTATCTGAGATCCGAGGGGTTGTTGGCAAATGACCCGCGCCTCGAACGGCTCGCCGAACAGGGCAAAACCCTGGTGTTTCTGCTGGTTGATGGTGCAGTCGCCGCCGCTATCGCGCTGGCCGACGTAGTACGCCCCGAGTCGCGTGAGGCGATTGCGGCGCTCAAGCGTGCATAGCCAGAATTCGACGATAGGCGGAGCGTTATCTCTCACCTGCTATATACGCAGTCCAAGTGCTGAAATCGGCATGATCGCCACCGTAAACGCGCTTGACTGCCGCTGGGCCGGCCAGATTGCCAGTCACGATGAACCGGGGCGGAAACAGATTGCGAGGGAAGCGCCAATCACAGGCCCGGAGTGCCCATTGAACGCAGGGCAGCCCGCAGGCATGGGGTCTCCAGAAGCGAGCAGGTATGGCTAAACCACATACTCGGGTGCCAGGGGGCAGGCGTAATTCGCATCGACCGATTCAACCTGGATCGTGGCATGACCGACCTGGAAACGATCATGCAATTCGTGGACGATCTGGGCAATAAACGCATCGCCGGGGTAGCCGTTGGACATCACCAGGTGGGCAGTCAGCGCTGTCTCTGTCGTGCTCATGCCCCAGATATGGAGATCGTGGACTTCGGCCACATTTGGCAAGGACTCCAGATAGTCACGAATGGCCTTGGCGTCGATCCCCGGCGGCACGGCATGCAGGCTCAGGCTGACCGAATCAGCAAGCAGACCCCATGTGCTCCAGAGGATGGCCCCAACGATGAGGATGCTGACGAGCGGATCCAGCCACGCCCAGCCGGTAAAAACAATGCCCAGGCCGGCCACAACCACCCCTGCTGAAACCAGCGCATCAGCCGCCATGTGCAGATAGGCGCCCCGAATGTTGAGGTCATCCTTGCGTCCCTTCATGAACATCAGGGCGGTTGCCGTATTGATGGCAATCCCGATGGCTGCGACCCAGATGATGGTTCCGCTGCCCACCGTTTCGGGTTTTAACAGTCTCAGGATGGCTTCCCACAGAATTGCGCCGGAGACGACCAGGAGGAGCATGGAATTGGCCAGGGCCGCCAGAATGGAACTGCTGCGCAACCCATAGGTAAATCGACCGGAGGGTCTGCGTTGCGCAAGCAGACTGGCGAGCCAGGCCAGAGCCAAAGCCAGAACATCGCTCAGGTTATGCCCGGCATCGGCAATCAGGGCCATGGAGTTCGCCATCAACCCGTAGACCACTTCGACGCCGACGAAGCCAAGGTTGAGCGTGATGCCGAGGGCGAAGGCACGCCCATAGTTGGCGGGGCCATGCTGGTGTCCATGCCCGTGATGGTCGTGGTGGTGGTCGTGCGCCATGAAAAAACTCCAAATCGATTGAATCGCCAATGCCAGCGCAGTGGCCCGGCACCGTAAATCTGAAACCCAATAATTGAGAAGCTTGCACCTTGTAGCTACTATAGGGTCAAGGCTTTGAGTGAAAGGGCGGACACGATGTCTCAGATGAAGATCGGCGAACTGGCGAAGCAGTCGGGTTGCCAGGTTGAAACCATCCGTTATTACGAGCGGGAAGAATTGCTCCCCGCTCCGGCGCGGAGTGCCGGAAACTTCAGGCTCTACGAGCTTGACCATGTTGAGCGGCTCAGGTTTATCCGTCATTGCAGAAGCCTGGATATGAACCTGGATGAAATCCGCACGCTGCTGAAGTTCCGGGATACCCCCTCGGCGAGTTGCGGTGAAGTCAATGCGCTGCTGGATGAACATATCCACCATGTCAGCCAGCGCATTGAGGAACTGACGGGGCTGCAACAGGAACTCAAAGCCCTGAGGCGGCTGTGCCGCACCACCCAGAGGGCAGAAAGCTGCGGGATTATGAAAGGCCTGTCCTCCGGGGCGGGAAGCAAACGCAAGAAATCGGGCGGGCATGTGCGCAGCAGCCATTAATCTGGAAAGAACCGGATGAACTGGAAAGAAGGCCTCCGCCAGACGGGCGTGCCAGCCGCACTCGGCGCTGCCTTATTGTTTGGAGCGGGAACACCGCTCGCAAAGTGGCTACTTGATGCTGTAAATCCGTGGATGCTCGCCGGACTGCTCTATCTGGGTTCGGGCGTCGGCCTGTCACTTTATCGTTGGCAGAGCCGTGCCCCTGCCGTTCGGCTTCCCCGGAATGAAGTGCCGTGGTTTGCCGGGGCGATTTTGTCAGGCGGGATCATCGGCCCCGTGCTGTTGATGTTCGGACTGACCGGCATGCCCGCATCTGGCGCGTCCCTCCTGCTGAATGCCGAAAGCGTGTTCACTGCGTTACTGGCGTGGTTTGCATTCAAGGAGAATTTCGACCGGCGCATCGCACTGGGCATGCTGGCCATCGTGGCCGGTGCGGTCGTCCTGAGCTTGCCATCGGGTGCGCGTATTTCCGGACTGTGGCCGACACTGGCCATCCTCGGTGCGTGTTTCGCTTGGGGGATCGACAACAACCTGACGCGCAAGGTGTCGCTCACCGATGCCACCTGGATCGCTTCGGTGAAAGGCTGGGTATCCGGCATCGTTAACCTGGGTCTGGCCTTCTCGCTAGGCGCGTCGATGCCGGCATTGCCCGATTTGGCGGGTGCGATGATCGTAGGCTTGCTTGCCTATGGGGTGAGTTTGGCGCTATTCGTAGTGGGCCTGCGGCACCTTGGCACTGCGCGCACAGGGGCTTATTTTTCGGTTGCGCCGTTCTTTGGTGCCTTGCTCGCTGTACTGATGGGGGAGCCGCTCACCATGCCGCTGCTGATGGCCGGTGCATTGATGGCGCTGGGCACGTGGTTGCATCTAACCGAGCGCCATGAGCACAGCCACAGGCATGAAGAAATGGAACACAGTCACGAACACGCCCACGACGCACACCACCTGCACGCGCATGACTATCCGGTGTTACCCGGCACCAAACACAGCCATCGGCACCGGCATGAACCCCTGATCCACGCACACCCACATTTCCCGGATGCTCACCACCAGCATAGCCATTGAGGTTGCAGAGTCGAGCGATCCAACAGCACTTGAGTCTGTCCAAGGATAACCGGACGGTCTGGCGACCGACCTGGCCGTCTGAAACTGGCCTATTGTGTTGAGAAATCCTGCCGAAAACCACTTTCAAAGAGTCCTTCAACACAGCCAAAAGGCAACATTCGTTGGCTTGAAGTTTGAGTATCAGGGAGTTGGCCTATATCAATGTCACAGATTTTTGTCTACCGTCAACGCTTGTCACCTGCCAGGCCGTGCACGCCAGCAAAACTCATGCGTCCTGTTTATCGGCAATCTTGTAGCAAATTATTGCCACAAGATTCATGCTGTAATTATGCAGAGGAAGATCATGAAAAATCAGAGGGATATGACGCTCGCTGATCGCATCAAAGATGCCAGAATTCGAGTAGGGCTGAGTCAGGCTGAACTCGCCAGGTGCTGTGATGTTTCTCCGTCCCTGCTGTGCAACCTTGAAAACGGAAAAATCAAGTCATTGCGCCATTCCACGCTGCTTCAAATGGCAAAAATTCTAGGGAAATCGCCCGAGTGGCTCACCTTCGGGAATGGTCGCACCAAGCCATCCTCTGCTCGCTCGAAATTCGAGCATGACTTCTTGGTGGATTTTCATAACCTGTCGGCTGCGGAAAGGAAGTTTGTGGCCCGCATGGTCCACAGCTTGGCGATGGACAGGTTGGTACAAAAATGAAAAGGGCAACGATCCGAATGTCTGCCGAAAGCAGACGCCAATCCCTGGGTTCAGGCGAGAGGCAGGCTGAGCCGCACAGTCAGCCCACCGCCAGGCGTACCGGTTAGTTCCAGTCGTCCGCCGTGGGCGTGCGCGATCGCCTTGACGAGTGCGAGGCCGAGGCCGCTACCAGACTGGCTCCTCGCGGCGTCACCCCGCGCGTAGCGTTCAATCATGCGGACATGATCGTTTGTCGAAATTCCGTCACCGTGGTCTATTACCGACCCGACTCGTTTCCCATCGATATGGAAAACGGAATATTTACTTACTTTTTCTTGGTGCCGTTTACCGCAACCTTCAGGGTTGCACCCGCCTTGAATGCTGGGACCTTGGCCGCTTTGATTTTTAGCTCTTCGCCAGTCTTGGGGTTGCGGCCGGTGCGTGCGGCGCGTTTGCGCACTTCAAATGTCCCGAAACCAACTAGCGAGAGGGAGTCGCCCTTTTTCAGGGTGCCCGAGATGATGTCTATCAGTGCGCCGACGTTACGCTCAGCATCCGCCTTGGTGGATTCGGTCTTGGCGGCCAGTGCCTCGATGAGTTCTTTTCTGTTCATGTTTAAAGCTCTCCTTGGTGAGTTTGTAAAAGTGCAGTACGGATTATTGTGAATACGAAGTCTGCTGGCAATGCCCAATTTCTGTGAATGCATTCATTGGCAATTTGGGCTGCACGTGCTTTGCTGGCAACAGCAACTACCGTTTCCATATTAGCCTACATCTACCGTCCACGCTGCCGCTCCAACTCCCACGTGACCGATGACCCCCGCACGATGGCCGATACCTGCTGCCCCAGCCGCTGTTCCACCACCGGCCGCCACGGCACCAGGCTGAAACCCATGCCGTCGTCCAGCATCACGAAGCGACCGCTGGCGAGTTGGACTGAGCGGCGGTAGACGCCATTTGCGTGCTCGCCTTTGTGCAGCGGGCGATGGAGTAACCCGGTCTGGTGCTGGATCATTTGGCCCACCTCAGCCAATTCCCGGTCGCGCAAGGTGGCTATTAGGTTGCGCGCTAAAACCACGTGCGAGCCGCGCCGTTCGGCCAAGCCCTGCCCGACGAGGAAATCCATCCGGTTCTGCAATGCACCACGCACCTGCGCACCGAATCCCAGCGGCGACAGATTCCTGGTATTGCCCACCATTTGATGATCCAGCCATGTTGCGCCCTGGGCGCGCACTTGCCGTTCGATAGATAGGTGCGACCGCAATTCGATGATGCCCCTTGCGGCCCGCTGCGTATCGTGCGCTTGAGCGCGTGGCAGGAAGTCAGACGGTACGCGCCAAACGCCATAGACCATGCGCTCCACGATCCCGGAGCGGCGCAGCGCTTCGAGTCGGCGCACATGGGCATCGACCGTAGCTTGGGGGTCTGTGGCGCCTTGCTGTCGAAGCCGCACAAGATGGTCAACGCTGCGGTAAAGACCGTCACGCACGAGGCCCGCGATGTTGTGATCGATTGATCGTTCCCGTCCGGCAAATTTCACTTCCACGATGCCACCCACCGGCAGTGCTGCCAGGTCGATGCCGATCGGCAGACGAACATAGTGTGCGCGGCCATCGATACCATCGACCACAAGATAGCCCCGGTCATTAAGCTCGTCGGCCAGGCCTTTGGCGGCGATGCTGCCGATAATTGGGCTTGTTGGTTCAGTTTCCAGTACACACTCCCGCGCCTCCCCCAGCAAGGCCTTGTGCATCGTGCGCAGGAGGTCGCCGCGCTCTCCCATGGCGGTCAGCGTCCGTTGCATGTTCGGGGACAGCCGCCAATGGTTCGCGTCGATGCGCCCGGCAAGCTCCATCGCTTCCAGCCGCTGCAGTCGGGCGCGAAGGAGGGTCTGGCGCTGTCGGTCGTTGGGCTGTTGGCTCAGGTCCACTACATCCTGCGTGGCGTGCCGCAACAGCCCCTGGTCCAGGCTTGTCAGCCGTTCCTGCTCGACTTCCCGCAGCAGCCCCTGTCGGATATCCAGTTCGGTGCGCGGCCCCAACCATTCGGTCGCCAGTTCGCTGGCGCGCGTGCGCATGCCGTGTGCCATGTAGTCCGGCGCGATCACCAGGTCCTGAGCCTTTCCTCGACCATCTCCCGCACGCCCGCGCAGCACGATGTGCATATGCGGGTTGTCCGTATCCCAGTGATCGACAGCCACCCAGTCCAGCCGGGTTTCCAGGTCGGTGGCCATGCGCCGCATGAACTCGCGCGTGTAAGCGCGCAGGTCTTCCAGCTCTGCGGCATCCTCCACCGAGACGATGAAACGGAACTGGTGGCGGTCGCCCTTGCCGCGTTCCTCGAAGGCCTTGAGGTCGGCCGTGTCGGTCTCAGGGCCGTAGGCCTGTCCTCGCTCTCCGTCACGCGTCACGCCATCGCGCTCGATGTAGCGCAGGTGCGTGGACACAGACTGGGCGCCAGCCTTCTTCAGCACCACATAACGGGACTTGATGACCACGCGACGCGCGTCGGCTCCAAGCCTGCTGCCCGCCAGCCCGGCGGCCACGCGGCCCCGTCCGAAGGACGATGCGGGACGTGAACCACGCCGCCACGAGGCCTTCGCACCCGCCTTCGATACCTGCGTCAGGACCTGCGAGACAAAGCGCTGCGTGCGTTGGCCGCTTTGCGATCCATCTGGGCGTTTAGGCACCCCCGGCTTGATGCGCATACGCTCATCGTCACGCGAAGCCATGACACACGCTCCATCGCAGGCGGGCAACCTGTGTCGAAGACGGCACGCGGAAAACCTCGATGCCATCCGGCTTGGCGTCCAATGACGGCACATCGGCTGCAAGCCGCCGTGCCACGCCCAACCCACGTGCAGACTGACCTTGCGGCAGGGTGCGTGCCGCTCCTTTTATCTTGCCCTCCGTCTTTTTCGATCGCTGGCGCGACCGGCTCCGACGGTCAGGCTGCGATTGCCTGCGCGGATGAAGCCCCTCATCCAGAGGTTGTGGGGCAAGTGACGTGCAGTGGGACTGCACGAGAATTAGTAAACACCGCTGCACGTTCATGGCGTGCCCCACGTCCATAACGGCTGCGCGCTGCCGATCACGGCGGAGACAGCGATTGGACCGAAGTAGCGACTGTCAAACGACGCCGGATTCGTCGCACTGAGCAGGAACAGCTCGCCATCATGAAGCCGGCGACAGCGCTGCCAGGCCGACAGTGGACGGCCACGGCCATCGACTCTGTGGACGCCAGCGATTGCCACGCCGTCGATGCGAACGATGTGTTTCTCGATACAAACCTGCTGCGGTGCCATCGCGCCGACGCGCTTGAGCAGCGGGATGTGCAGAGGCAGGTAGCCACGCTGCGCAGCCAGCGCAGCGGCCTCTGCCGGAAGGCTGGCGAGCACGATGCTGTCGACGTGCAGCGAGTGGGGCGGGCCGATGCGGTACCAGCCGCGCGGTACGCTGTCGCTGGGGTTGTAGACGATGCGCGCAACGGGCGTGTGCACTGACGGCCAGGCGAGCGCAGCGATGCTGAGGTCGGTGAACAGTGCGACAAGCAAGCGACTGGTGTTCATCGCAACACCTCGCGCGCGAGGTAAGCAGCATGCCGTTCGACCGTGTAAGCCGGCAGCGGCAGGCGCGCAGACAGCCGGTTGCCCAACATGCGCCAGTACGCGGGCGACACCGCTGCCGGATCGATGCCGAGCGCTTCGATGGCGTCGATCCGCGGCAACACCGACTTCACCTGCCGTTCACCCTCGGCGCACAGCAGCAGGCGCGCACCCGGCTGGATGCCGGCGATGCGCTGCACGTCATGGAATGGCGTGTAGGCCTGCAGCACCATGAGCTGCCAGCGTGTCGTGCCGTAGTCGTTGGACTCCCAGCGCACGCGACAGAACACAGCCGACGGTGTGAAGATCGCGTAGCGTCGCCAGCGATCCCGCCGCAGTTCACGCACCGGATGACCGAAGCGCAGGTAGACGTTGATCCGGTTCTTGACGAACGCCAGCGATACGCGCGTCAGCGGCGTGTCGTTCGTGACGCTGGAACGCACGGGATGGGGTAGGGGTGGCGCATGGCTGATCGCCTGCAGGAGTGCGTTCATGGTTGCTTCTCAGGGAATTCATGTTCCAGCAGCGCACGCAGCATCTCGGCGACCGTGAGGCCGCGTGTGAAGGCCTCGACCTTGATGCGGGCGCGTAGCGCCGGCGTCACGTCGAGGGTCAGCCGGGCGGTGTAGAGATCTGCCTTGCCGATGTCTGCACCGTCGCCTTGGCGCACCCAGGCGTCCGCGTGCGGGTTCGTAGGCGGACGCGCACCGATGGCAACGCGGTTGCCGTTTGTCATCGCGCCATCCTCAACACTTCATCGGCGAGCGCCGCGATCTCGCGTGCAGCCATGCTGTCCACGTCGAGTTCGAGCGCGAGCTGACCTCTGGCCACGCTGTCGGCAAACACGATGCGCTGCCGAACTTCCGAGAGCAGCGAAGGCAGCGGTTGATCGGCGAGTGCGCTACGCGCCTCGCGTCCGATCATCGTGGTGCTGACGCGCCGGTTGATGACGAAGGCCGCGCGCAGCGTTGGCCGGAACACCTGCGCTTCGCGAATCAGTGCCACCATCTCGGCACTGGCCCACACGTCGTAGGGACTGGGCTGCACCGGAATCAGCACCAAGTCAGCCGCGAGCAGCGCGGAGCGCGCGAGAGCCGCGATCCGGGGAGGACCATCGATGACGATATGATCGCAGCGCCGGGCCAGTTCCGGCGCTTCCTGATGCAGGGTTTCCCTTGCCAGGCCGACAGCACCAAACAATCTGGGCAAGCCGTTCTGGCTGCGGCGCTGGGTCCAATCGAGTGCCGAACCTTGCGGATCGGCGTCAAGCAGAATCACCGAACTGCCTTGCATGGCCAGCTCGCCAGCAATGTGCGTGGCGAGCGTCGTTTTGCCGACTCCGCCTTTCTGGTTGAGCAGTGCGATGATCATGATGCGCTGCCTGCTGCATGCCGGTTTATCCACAGCGCGCAGGCTCTTCTTATTGTTAGTTTTATAGATTTCAAGTTAGAAGCTAAGTTAGGAAACGCCGAAATCCGCGTTGAACAAGGCTTTGCCACCCGTTCGTACGCCTGATAGCACGATAGCGCTGCGCCTGATAGCACGAGGATTCCTACTCCTGATAGCACGACTGAATTCACCGTTTTTCCACAGGCACGGCAGCGGCACTGAAGCTGCCGCCGGGTCGCAGCGGTGCCGTGGACGGCACGGCGCGAAAGGTCAGCACCTCCGGCCCATGTCTCGGCCGCAGGATGGCGAGCGTGTAGCCCGGCAACGCTTGCCGCGCCACGATGCGGCGCAGGTCGTAAGCGAAGTCGGTGAAGCGCGCCAGGCTGCCGGACTTGCGGTGCAGCTGCGGGAAGTCGAAGCGCCAGCCGTCGCTCTGCCAGCCGCCGTGCTTGCGCACCAGGCGGTACAGCCAGCGCTCGATGCCGCCGGCCAGGCGGAAGTAGTTGGCGTCGATGGTCAGCACCAGGCTCTCGTCGAACACTCCGGCATAGAACCAGTCCGGCAGGATCAGCTCGATGCCCTGTGGCCGACCTTGGCCGTCCGCGCGTTCCTTCCACTCGTTGATCCACGAGAAGCGATGCAGCCGCCGCGCATTGGGTTGGCGAATGGATGTGGCCACGCTGGTGGACTGCAAGCGGTCTAGCGCCGCCTTGAGGCGCTGGTAGTCGCGCAGCGACGTCCCTCGGCCGATAAAGCGCAGGATCTCGTAGGGGGTGGCCGCCATCAGCCGCGACGAGCGGATGCCCGCGTCGCGTGCTTCGACGATCTGGCTCGCCGCCCAGATCAGGATGTCCGCATCCCAGATGGTCGCCAGGCCATGCTCGGCGGTGCCTTCGACCCGCACTGTCACGCTGCGGGTGCGGAAGTCGATCGGCACCGTGCGCTTGCTCTTGGCGAGCGAGAAGAACGGGTAGACCATCAGATCTTGCGCGTCGCGTGCCGGTAGCTCGCCGGAGAAGGCGTGGAACAGTTCGAGCTGTTCGCGCTGCGGATCGCGCCCGATGGCCATTGGTAAAGGTGTCCATCTTCACTCAGTGTTCGCCAGCGCGGTGTACGGCGTGTTGTTCGGTGTACTGCGGATCGGAGGTCATTTCGAAGCTGCGCGCGTCGGCCCAGGCTTCGAGGTCGCTGATGGCGTACATCACACGCCGACCGAATTTGCGAAAGCGCGGCCCGCCGCCGATGACGCGTTGCTTTTCCAGCGTGCGCGGCGACAGCCGCAGGAACGCGGCGGCTTCGTTGTTAGTCAGGTAGCGCGCAGACTGCGTGGTCTGGGCAGGCTGCTGGGTGGCAGCGGGTACGGGGTACTGCCGTAACGGTGCGGGTCGCATGGCAAGGGGCTCCATCGGTCAAGATCGCCGGCGAAGCAATCGCCGTCGGATGGAAGCAGTTTCGGAAAAGCCAGGCGTGCTGCGCAGGGACGTTTTGCGACACTGTTCTAACGTCCCTGTGAGGTGCTGCCGGGTTGCAGCAGGTGACGGTAGCCGCCATCCATGAGCGCCTGACCCCGTCGGATGAGGCGGCGAACCTGGGCGCGCAGATCGCTGTCGTCATGCCAACGCTCGGCGACGGCGCTGATGCCGAACAACACTTCGGCCACGCCGCGCTGCGACGCACCGGCTAGCGTGCCATCGAGCGCCTGCAGGGTGCGCATGTGGAGCATGGCCGTGCGGCCAGGTCTGTCCGAGGCGGTCGCGCTGTGGTGCGCGCTGTCGGCGTCGAGCATCGCCAGATCGACTTCGATTGCGCGCCAGCGCTCGCGAAGCTGGCGGCCGGCGCGGACGGCATAGGCGTAAGCCATGCCGTCTTCCAGTGCGGGCGATATCGCCATGCGCAGCTTGCGGTCGACGAGCTGGGTGGTCAGCACCAGGCGCTTGCCGTCGTGCATCAGCTGCTTGCGGCCGGGGATGTGCCAGAGCTGGAACAACAGCGCATCATCAGCGGGGTCGGCATCCGGATAGATCTGGACGACCGAGGCGGGATCAGGGAACCATGCGGGGTGCGCGTCGCGCGCATCGCGCGCGGGGTCTTCCAGCAGGCGCAAGCCCCAGCGCTGCGCATCGTGCTGCGGACGGTGCCGGTGGTGTTGCCAGGCGAGCCGGTATTCCGGGTTGCGCCGCAGGTATTCCCATGCAAGCGCGGGACCGTCCAGATGCAGCACGTACAGATAGGCAGCGCTGGGATGCCAGTGAACGGCGCTCGAATCCGCCATGGCGAAACCTCCTCTCGGATAGAAGGAAGTCAATCGCAATGAGGGACACGGTAGGCAAGTCCCATTGTCGGCCTGCGTTGGCACGCGTGTTACAACGGCTGTGGATCAGCGTGGCGCCCAGCTGCAGTCGATATGACGGCCGACAACAGGCCGAGTATTCTTATTATTTTGACAGCGTTGCACAGCAGTTTTACAGATTGGTGTCAGTACAGGAAAGTCTGGAGCCAGCGCCAGGAAGACGTAATGCGAACCGTTGCGCCATCGCACGGAGTGACCTGCTAGCGGTGAGCAAGGGATCGATCAATCGTTGATTGATCCGTCAGCCTCAGCCATCCGGACATACTCGGATAGACGGTGCTTGGGCGTGAAATGCGGATCGCGTGCGACGGCCAGGTTCCGTGGCCCGCGAATGCCTTCCAGGATGGAGAGTCGCACGTGGCCGAGTTGCGGCGTGCCCATGCCGAGGTCGATCAGGCCGAAGGCAGTGTCGCCGTCGTCGGGATTGAGTTCGGTCAACAACCAGGTTACGTGCGCGTCCAGGGTGAGCAGCTTGACGACCGGCAACGGGTCGCACTGCTCGCCGCACGCAGCGGCAGCACCGTTATCCAGCAGTTGGACGCGCTGAGCGTCGGTGATGAGTGGTTTTATGGTCGCAGCCCGGAAACGGTCACGATTACCGCCGCGTCGGATTTACGCAACCATACAGATGCGCCAAAGCGAGACTGTGCAAGTGCGCTTCTGCGCCAAATCGCCAAAGCGGATTCCACCGAATCCGTGGATGTACGAATCGACGAATACGCAGATACGGAAGCCATGATTTCAGTAAAAGCGGTTTGCAGCATAGACACGCCCGGCGCAAGCTTAAGCAGGGAAGATTACAAATGAACACTATAGATTGTAGTCCTATAGGGTTCTATCGGATGTCATCGTCGTTTTACACGAAACGACTTGATGTCACCGAAGAATACATTCCCTGCGGCGCTCAAGACAGTCAGAAAAGCCCGTGGCCTCAGCCAGGAAGCTTTCTCGGACGTGTCGAGCCGCACATACATGAGTTCGCTTGAACGTGGCCTGAAAAGCCCGACGCTGAGCAAGGTTGCCGAACTGTGCGAGGTCATGGACGTGCATCCGCTCACGTTGCTGACGCTGGCCTATGGCGGCGACAGCAAGGGTGTGAGCGAAGTCATCGAGCGCGTGCGGCGCGAGCTGGCCACTATCCAGGCCCGGAAGGGCAAATAGGCGGGGGAAGGGCGCTGCCCAGCGGCAGCGCCCGCATGACAGCTACGTCATGATACATCCCGCCAGCCGCGCTTCGCGCGCATAGGCACTGATCGTCTTCGCCGCAATGAAGTGCAGATCCCGCTCGACCTGAAGGCCGAGACGGCCACGCACGGATTGCAGCTCGGCCAGGCTCACATAGCCCAGTTCCGGAAAACCCTGCCCCAGGTCGCACAGCCCGAAAGCATGGTCGTGGTCGTCCGGGTCGATCTCGGTGAGCAGCCAGGTCGCGCCCGCGTCAGGCGTGAACAGCTTGACCACGGGTGGTGGGTCGAAGTTGTCGTTTTCGATGGACTGCCGGCCGTTGGCCAGAAGTTGTGCGCGTTGTTCGTCGGTGATGAGCTTCGTCATGGTCTTCTCCTTGGAAGGATTCCGGGCGGGATTGCCGAGACCGCGACAAGCACGGCGCAGCGCAGCCGTCAGGGTTCGCAGACGGCCGCAGGACGCCAGCGTGCAAGGCACGCGCAGACCTTGACGGCGAGAACGCCGTGATAAGGTGAAGGGAACAGCAAGCCAGCCCTCCCACCGTTGCGCGCTACGGCAAGCGCAGCGCGCAGACGTCAGTGATGGAAGCCGAAGGGGCGAGACGCCAATGGTGGCTCGATGCGCAGCACGACAGCGCGCCCCGGCATCAGCCGGGGGACGCACGGAATTTCTCGATCCGTGAAAATATCGAAACCGCTTCCCTGTAAAAACAACGGATGCACGAGGCCGGCTCCGCGCATTGACTGAGTTCCACGGAATCGCAAATTCGTGAAAGCGGCTTGCCGCCGATGCACGAAGCTGCGATTGCGCTTTTACGGAAATGCGTCCAACGCGGACGCTGAACGCGAAAGCGCCCCGCCGCTTGGGCGGGGCGCAGGAGAGTGACGGTCAGTCACCCTTGTTGCGCGACCAGATCAGGTTGTGCACGCCGTCCTCACCTTCGACCAGGCGAGCGTAGATGGTCGCCGGGAACGACGGATCGTCGAGGGTCGCCGACAGGTAGGGCCGCTCCGCCTTGCTGATTTTCTTCCACGCCGCGCCGATCTCGAAGTTGCCGGCGACGATGCGGTAGTCCGGGGCGTTCTCGCTCTCTTTGGCGTTCGGAATAAATTTGACCTTGACGTTGAGCGTCAAGGTGCGAACCGTGCCGGTGAAGCTGTCGTTCTGTGCGGTGAAGGTGCCGATGTTTGCCATGATGAATCTCCTTTTGGTGGTGCAAGGTCGCGCCCATCGCGGCCTTGTCGGTGATCCGAGGGGCGAGGGTCGGGCGGGTTGCATCGCGCAGCGGCCGCAACGCAGTGGAGGACCGGGAAGGAACAAGAAATTTGTTTCGCGAGGAAGGCACGCAGTGCCGGGGAAATTTGTTGGGCCGGACGGTTGCAGCCATGAAGCCCGAGGCGCAGCCGGTGCCTCGCCAGGATTCACGACAAGCCAAGGCCGCCGTTGGGTGCGATCCTCACCGAAAGGCAGCATGGTCCGGCATCCCCGCACAGTGGCTTCGTTGGTACGCACCCATTCATCATCAAGGTCAGTTCCGAATCACCAAGGATGAACGCCACTCGCGTATCGGCGTGGGCTTGATCGATCGCAGTGTAGTCAAGTCTGGGCATGGTGCACGGCCTGTCGGTGGGCCGCCGTCGTTCCTGGCGACCTGCCCACCAGCGTCGAGGACGGCGTGCGATTGCACAATCCGGTGTAGCGAAGTCCGTCGCACTCCTGCGTCCCGCCTGTGCGGCGGGGCGCGTTTTGGGGAAGAGGTTCCGCTCGGCTGTTAAAACGCGCGCGGCATACCTGCCGCGCGCGACGCAAAAAAAGCCCCGGCGGGTTTCCCCCCAGGGCATTCTGTCTACTCGCCCGAATCAGCGACCGGAGCAACTTCTTCCTGTGCTTCCGGCTCCACCGCCCGCAGCATCACCGGCAGCCAACCCGTGCCCACCGCCAGCCGTTCAGCTTCGCTGGCCAGCTCGTTCTTCTTGAGCTTGAGCAGCCGCGCCGCATGCTCCGGCGCGAAGGCCTGCACCGCCTCGATGGCCTTGGCCTTCGATACATGGGCGAAGTAGCCTTCGGCGGTTGGTGTCCACCACGGGTGCATGTCGAGACCCACCGCGTGCGCCAGCGCAACAGCGGGCAGCGCGTCTTCACGCGGTGCAACCGCCCCCACCGTGGCAGCCACGCACACCGCCAGCAGCGACAGCAGTTCCTGCTGCGGTAGCGTCAGCAACTCGGCGAACAGTGCCTCTGGGTCGTCGGGCAGGCGTTCAGCCCATTTCTGACGGGCTTCCCGCATGCAGATGGCAGCGGGTGACTGCGCCATATCCGGGGCATACACGTCGAGCCCGTTCTGCGGTGATGCGCTGATATTGATCGGCGAATCACCTGAGCCGTAGTCATCGACCATCACACGTAGCGCAAGGCGATGCACCACCGCGACCAGTGCCACCTGCGGATGGCGGGCAACTTCGGCTTGCAGCGCCGCCGTGCGGTGCGCGCTCAAGCGCCGTGCCAGCTTCTCGGAAATACCGTGCGCAGTCGGCTGCTGTTCCTCGCCTTTGTCACCACCACCATCCTGCTTGCCTTGCCGTTCCTGCGCCCGCAATGCCTTGGCTTCGGCTTCGCGCAGTAGTCCGCGATGGATGACGACCTCGCCCGAGTGATCGACGGTCACGATAGCCCCGGCCATCGCCAGAATTTCGGGCGCGAACACCAGCAGCGATTGCTCGATGGTGTCGAGTTCCGCGCCGAGCTTATCGCTTTCCTCATAGAGGGCTGATGCCTCCTCTTCCGCGATGTCCTCGGCATCGCCGGCGTTCAGCCTGCCGTCGATGGTCTGTTGCCGCGCTTGCAGCTTGGCGATGCGCTTGGCCTCGGTCTTGTTGGGCGCGCGCCGGTCGCGGCGGGCATGCTGGAACCCGTGCAGTTCCGCCGACGTGATGCGCGGCACAGCTTCAACCCATGCCCAGCCTTCGGCCCGGACACTGTCCGCAGTGGTGGCGAGCTTGTCTCGCGCAAGGCTGTCCAGCAAAGACGCATCGGTCAGGAACACGCCTCGCGTATCGTCAGAGAATAGGTCGCGCCGCACGCCGCCGCCTGCGGCCTCGTAAGCCTCGATGCCGACGAAGCGCGCCAGCGCATCGCGCGTGGCGTCGATCTCGCGTTCGGTCAAGTGCTCGCGCAGCGCCTGGGGGCTACGCTGCCATTGCGGCGAGTCATAGAACGCGGCCTCTTGCGCGGTGTGGTCGTCGGTGATCGCCAGCGCCATCAACTGGTCGAGCGTGACCGTATCGGCGCGATAGTCCGCCAGCAGGCGCGGCGAGACGTTGGCGAGCTTCAAGCGCCGCTGCACTACCAAGGGCGTGACCCCAAAGTCGGCGGCAATGTCTTCGATGGGCCGACCCTCGGCCACCAAGGCAGCGAAGGCCTCGAATTGCTCGCCAGGATGCATGGCCTCCCGCTGCACGTTCTCGGTCAGGCTCACGGTGCGCGCCGACGCATCCGGCACCAGCAGGCACGGCACGTCGTGCGCCTTGTCGAGCTTGCGTCGCTTCGCCAGCAGCTTCAACGCGGCCAGCCGCCGCTTGCCCGCGACGACTTCGTAATGTTCGCCGTCGCTCGATGCGGTGACGGTGAGGTTTTGCAGCAGGCCCACACGGGCGATGCTTGATGCCAGTTCGGCAATCGATGCGCCGCCACTCTTGCGCACATTGCGGCTGGAGGGCCGCAACTGCGACAGCGGAATCAGCAGCAGTTCGTGCACTGCGACGGCGGCAGCTTGCAATGCTTGGGTTTCTTGAAGGGTATGGGTGTTCATGGTGATAGCTCCTGTCTCTCGCGGGACGTTGATGAAGAAAAAAGAAAAACTCGATGGGTGATTCACGGTGTCGATGTCTGCATGTGCGACCCTCCTTGGTTTCAAAACCGACCGGATTCCAAGATTCGGAGCCCGGTGTTGGCTTCGGTTGGTTCGGCGCAGTGACCTGGGCTGGTCGCCGTTGCCGCCGTCTTTCCTGAGTTCATCGCCCGCGAACAACCGAGCCAGCGAGGGCATGGCCGTCAAGGAAGAAGCGCAGGGTAGGTGCGGCCCGCAGCGCAGCGAGGACACGGCCCTGCGCGCCTTGACGGACAGGCACCGCGGGCTATGGTCGCGGGATCAGCGATGAATGAGAGGAAAGACGGATGACCGGCCTACGGCCAGATGAGCGACGGACCAATGCCGCGCGGCGAGCGCGGCTGCGTGCCACAGGCACGTCTGCTGAAGGTGAACACAGCGCGTAGCGCGCAATCGGCACTGAGCGCAGGCCGATCAGGCGCAGCGAGCAGCTTTTCCTCGACGCCAAGGACGCAGCAAAAGGGGGGCAAAGCCCCCTCGGGCTACAACAGCCCACGTTCTACAAACGACAGGATGGCGCTGCCAGCGACGATCAGGTGATCCAGCACTCGCACGTCCACCAGCGCCAGTGCCGACTTCAGCGTCTGTGTCAGCATCTCGTCGGCGCGCGAGGGTTCCGCAACACCTGACGGGTGGTTATGCACCAGCAGCAGCGCAGCGCTGTTCCTGGCCAGAGCCTCCTTGACCACCTCACGTGGATACACCGATGTCTGGCTCACCGTGCCGCGGAACATCTCGACGTATTCGATGACGCGGTTCTGCGCATCCAGGTGGATGACCGCGAACACCTCGTGCTCCAGCGCTCCCAGCTTGACCCGCAGGAAGTCGCGCACCACCTGCGGCGAGGTCAGCGCCTCGCAGCCGCGCATCTGCCCGGCTAGCACACGCCGCGCAGCCTGCAACACCTCGTCGGCATTGGCCGGACGGTAGTCGCCCGCGACATCGCGAACGAGAAGGGAAGAATCGAGGGAAAGAGAAAGTTGCGACATGATCGTGCTCCAGTCCGAATCGGGCGGAATTGCCCAGAACCGGCGAAACACGGCGCAGCGCAGCAGTCAGGGGTCGAAGACGGCCGCGAGGACGCAAGCGTGCCAGGCACGCGTAGCCCTTGACGGCGAGAACGGCGTGGTACGTTGAAGGGAACAGCAAGGCCGCCCCTCTACACACTCCGCTACCCACATGGCAAGCGCAGCGCGCAAGCCCGAAGGGACGGAGGCGTCAGGGATCAAAGCCGCATGGCCACGAATCGGTATGAGGCGCGGGGCAACGCCCGCGGGCCCGACGGCGGTACGTCGGAACGCCATGAAGCCGACAGCTTTTAAGCAGGCGCCCCTTCTGCTGCTTCGCCCATGGCTGGTAGCGCCCCTGAGCCTGCGGCCTTCACAATTTCAATAAAACATGAGACAATAATTTAGTCCATTTTTATATTTAAACAAATAAATTAAAATCAACGAGTTATGTAGATGTTGGGCGAGATGAACGAATTTCAAACTGATTTAGCCCAGGTGATCCGACTGGCGCTCGCGGAGCAAACCGAGGACGTTCGGCTGTTCGTGGCTAGGCTCGTGCGCAAGTACCGCAACACTGATCCGGAGCTGGCTGAGCAGATGGATCTCTACTTGCGTGCGAAGAAGATGCCTCGAACGAGCGCGCCCATGCGCAAGGCCGCACAGCCGGCGGTGCCCGAACAGGTATTGCCGGTCGACGACGAGTCGAGGCTTTCGCTACTGAAGGTCTTCAAGGACGCGCTGGATCGGGAGCAGCCGTTGTTGTCCGTAGACCTTGAAGAGACGTTGAGCCAATTGATTCAGGAACGACGTCAGACAGAGCGCCTAGCGTCGATGGGACTGAGGCCGACGCGTTCCGCGATCTTCGTAGGGCCACCAGGTGTTGGTAAGACGTTGACCGCGCGCTGGCTCGCTGCACAACTCGGAGTGCCGCTGTATGTGCTCGACCTGACGGCGGTTATGAGTAGCCTGCTCGGTCGCAGCGGGAGCAATCTGCGCGCTGCGCTCGATTTCGCGAAACGCATTCCCTGCGTGCTGCTGCTGGATGAAATCGATGCCATCGCCAAGCGCCGTAGTGACGATACCGATGTGGGCGAATTGAAGCGCCTAGTTACCGTCATCATGCAGGAAGTTGATGAGTGGCCGGCCACTGGCCTGCTGCTTGCCGCGACCAACCATCCGGAACTGATTGATCCCGCGCTGTGGCGCCGGTTCGATCTGGTAATTGATTTCAAAGCGCCGGAGATGCCGGCCGTCAAGGCGGCGATCAAGCGCTTTCTGGGTCCGGACTATGCGCTGTTCGGTCGCTGGATTGACATCCTGACCTTAGCCTTCAACGGCGAGTCGTTCAGCGACATCGAGCGAGAGCTTCAGCGTTTCCGGCGTGCGGTAGCGCTGGGCACCACCTCCGATGCTGACTTGATCGAAGAGTTTATCAAATCGCGTGCGCTGGTCCTGGAGCATCAGCCGCGTATCGATCTGGCGGTGCTGCTGGCCAAACAGACCCGGCTGTCGCAGCACACCATCTCCGACATCACCGGAGTGAGCCGCGACACCATCCGAAAATACACAAACGAGCAACCGTCCGCAGCAAAAAAACCTCGAAAAGGAAACCTGACGCATGAGTCAAACTAATTTTCTGATCGGGCGCGGCGAGCTGCTGACAAACGACATCAAGGGACCGAAGCGCAAACCGGGCAAGGCCGAGGTATATACCTTTCAAGAGGCTGCGCGACGACTGACGCCGCAATTCTCGGAGACGGCCGCAGCGCTCGACACTTTGCCATCGGATGCCTGCCCCGGCGACTTCGGCGTCGCCCGCCTGACGATGAATCCCAGTTATATTGCCCGGTCGTTCTTTCCGGTGGCGATGCTGCGCACCGTTGGTCTGGAGTCAGTAGGCAGCCGCACCGTCAAGGTGATGCCCGATGGCTGGACCAAGAAGGGGGCACCGCAGGAATGCACGACGACCGAACTGTTCGTCGCCGGCAAGCGTCAGGCATTCCGTAATCTCAATGGCTGGAGCCAGCAGGTCGAACCCGAATCCGACGAGGCGCTGGACTTGGCGCACATCGAGAGGTTTTCAGCATTCGCCCCCGAGCAACGCATTGCCACCTATGGCGGCAAGAAGGATCGGTTTTTTGAAGTAGGCATCCATCTGCTGCCTGATGAAAACCGTCTGTTCGTTCAGCGGGCTTTTGCGAAATATGCCAAGGGCGTGGAGGTCAAGGTCCACAGCGATCTCGGCTTCACGGCGGGCAATTTGTGGTTCGTACCGGTCGAGGGGAAACACAACAACATCGAGCGTCTTGCCGAGTTCGTGTTCGTGCGTGTCATCCGACCGATGCCCAAGCTGCGCGGCATGCGGCCCGTACCGCGGGCGGGTGGAGTCTCGGTTGGTTGCAGCTTGCCGACCGAACAGCCGCTATCGGCAGAACCCAAGGTTGCCATCCTCGACGGCGGCTAGCCAAAGCATAATGCGATCGGTCCATGGCTGCGTTCGTATCGTGTGCTTGACGAAGATGCGGCTGATGATCCCGAAGGTCTGGAGCATGGTCTGGCGGTCACCTCGGCATTCCTGTTCGGTCCGATCCAGCCGAATGGTGCCGCCGACCGTCCATTTGCCTACGTCGATCACCTGCGAGTGCTCGACAAAGACGCCGATACCGAAGACCCGCTGGAGCTGTACCGTACGCTGGGCTTTGTCGAAGAAGTCTTGCTGTCGCGCCAGTACCAATTTATTAATCTCAGTCTTGGGCCGGACTTGCCCATTGAGGATACCGACGTTCATGCCTGGACCTCGGTCATCGACGACCTATTGAGCGATGGCGATACCTTGATGACGGTGGCAATCGGCAACAACGGGGAGATGGATCGGCTCTCTGGCAATGCCCGGGTGCAAGTTCCTTCGGATTGCGTCAACGCGCTGGCAGTCGGCGCGGCCAACGATATCGAAGCAAGCTGGGCGAGAGCACCTTACAGCGCGGTTGGACCCGGCCGCAGCCCAGGCGTTGTCAAGCCGGACCTCATGGCCTTCGGCGGCGATGCCACCAAGTATTTTCACGTTCTGTCGCCGAGCAAGAAGCCTGTGCTCGCGCCGCAGTTGGGCACCAGTTTCGCGTCCCCTTACCTGCTGCGCAGCGCAGTCGGTATTCGAGCCATCCTGGGCGCGGAGTTAACACCGCTGGCGATCAAGGCGTTGCTGGTTCATGCCGCTGACCCTTCGACACACGACAAGCTGGAGGTGGGTTGGGGCAAGGTGCCCGAAGACCTAATGAGCATCATCACCTGTCCGGCAGGAGTGGCGCGTGTCGTCTACCAAGGCGAGCTGAAACCCGGCAAATACCTTCGCGCCACGCTGCCGCTGCCCGCCGGTGGCCTGAGCGGAAACATCAAGCTCACGGCGACGTTTTGCTATGCCTCGCCCACCGATCCGCAGGATGCGGCTGCCTATACGCGCGCTGGACTGGAGACCGTGTTCCGGCCCAATGACGAGAAGATCAAGGACGGCAAAGCAAACGCTGATACGAAAGGTTTCTTCGATATGAAGAAGTACGCGACTGAGGAGGAACGCCGCTCCGACATGGGTAAGTGGGAAACCGTGTTGCATGGCTCTAAGCGCATGCGCGGCAGCAGCCTCAATAACCCGGTTTTCGATATTCACTACAACGCCCGCGAAGCAGGTGGTCGGGCAACTGGTGCCGAGAAAATTCGCTACGCGCTGATCATCACGGTCGAAGCGCCGAAACACGCGGACCTCTACAACGACATCTTGCGTGCCTACGCGAAAACGCTGGTGCCGATCCAGCCGCAAGTGTCACTGCCGATCCGCATTCGGTAGAGCGGTGGGCACGATCTTGAACCCTTCATATCAATGAGCTACCTGTAACGGAGGCAACGAATGCCGGAACCCCTTAAACGGAAAAAGAAGGACGGTACCTCGTATGAGCGTCCTCCCGAGATTGAAGCGTGGCTCATGAGGCTGGAGGCGGTTGAGGTCGCAGAGCGGCTTCGACAATTCGCGACGCTGTCCAGGAAGAGCCTTGGCCATGTGCCGTCAGAGGCACTGGTCTACTTTCTGCGAAGAGCCTGGGCAGATGGAATGCAAGGGGATTTTGAAAAGATATTCCGCATTCTTATGAAACGGATCGAGCAGTCACTGTGCTCGGTCATCTCCGATTCACGCATGGCCGGTGCCCGAGGCATCCGGGAAGAGATCATGGACCGATTCGCGGAACGAATTGCCAAAGACTGCAAAGGGCGCACTGGTCTACTGGATTTCTATGAAATCCGCTTCGACAAGGCATTCGCGGCTTTCCGCACGTCCGCACTGCGTCAGATTGGCCCGTCGGTAGTGGACACGGTGCCATTGGGCACGGATGAGGACGACGGCTTGGAGATTTCAGCCGAGGTGGAGGCCGCTGCTGCGAACTTTCTAGGTGGCGATCCCGAAAAACTTGATGATCCGGCTTTCCGGTTGGAGCTGACCGCCGCGATTGACTGCCTGCCAGATGATCAAAAGCAGGTCGTCGGGCTATTAATGCAAGGTTTTCAGATTGATTCCAAGGATAAAAACGTTATGACTATTGCACGCATCCTGCAGTGCGACGAAAGGACGGTTCGTAACCGCCGCGATCGTGCCTGCAAGGCGCTCAAGGCCATTCTTCAAAAGGAGAATGCATAATGACTGCTGAACAACACTCAAGACCCAGTGAGGAAGAGGTTCTTCTGGCCTTTTCCGTCGAACCGACGCATGACCGCAAAACGTTGGAGCAATACCTAAGAGAGTACCCGGAGCATGCGAAGGCACTCGTCGCCTGCTCGATTGAATTGATGGTGGATGCAACGCGCGGCGACGAGATCGAGGTGACCTCGGAAGGCACCGTCGATCGGGCTTGGCAGCGGTTTCAATCCGCCGTTAGCCAGCCTGACGATGTGTCAGTCATAAACCCGTTTGCCACGCTCAATCCAACCGCTTTCAAATCACTGGCCAAAAAACTCGACATCAACAATTTGCTGCTGATACGTCTGCGCGATCGCGGTATCGTCGCGGCGACGATACCGCGACGCTTCGTTCTGAGACTCGCAACCGAATTGGGCGCGACGGCAGAGGCCGTCATGGACTACCTGCGGAGTCCGCCGGCCATGGTTTCCGGCCACAGCTTCCGGTCATCCGTAAAGCCGGCGGTTACCGAGCAGATTTCTTTTGAAAAGGCAGTCGAAACGTCGCAACTCACGGATGCGCAGCAGGACGCCCTCAAGGCACTGCAAGACTAGGCCATGGACGCGACCGAGGCCGCTCGTCGAGAAGCAGAGCGCATTCATCGATCGGCGGTCGCGGCGGGTGATGATCCTTGGAAATTGCTCGATTTCGTCCGCCGGGAGGCAGTCCGAAGAGAGCTGGACGTGTATGCCTTGCTACCGGGTGATTCCCAACTGAAAGGCGGACGTGCGGCCCTCGATAGTCAGGCCGGGATCATTTTGTATGAAGACACGGGGTCCGAATTTGACCGCGCTTTTCTCATTGCCCATGAACTCGGGCATGTCGTGTTGGAGGGCGGAATACAGGACGTTGTGACAGAGCAAGTCGAACCGGATCGCTCTGTCGAGGACGCGCCGGTCGGCATCGAAAAAGTGCTCGACTATGGCGCGCGGGAGCGGCGGGAAGTCCGGATGGATCTCTTCGCTCGTGAACTTCTCCTGCCACGTTCGATGGTCAGACATCTCCATGTGCGTGACGGCTGTTCTTCGACAAACATTGCCACGCGCCTCGGCGCGCCGCCGCAGGTGGTTCAGCAACAGCTTCTGGATGCGCTGTTGCTGCCGGAGGACTCCTGCATCGAGTCATTCGAGGTTCCTGCCGCGGCGTTGACTCCCGACCCGACCCAGATTGCGGCGGCAGAGCATCGCAATAGTGCGTTTTTGTTGCAAGCGGGGCCAGGCACGGGCAAGACTCGAACGCTTGTGCGTCGTATCGAGAGCCTGCTTGCCGAAGGTGTGGACCCCATGTCCATCCTCGTTCTCACTTTCTCCAATAAAGCAGCCAATGAGCTGAGCGAACGGCTGGCCGCAAGCAACCCCACTGCTGCGGCGGCGATGTGGATTGGTACGTTCCATGCCTTCGGCTTGGATATCGTCCGTCGCTTTCATGACAAGTTGGGGCTTTCCCCTGATCTGCGCCTGATCGATCGGTCGGAAGCGATCGAACTACTTGAAGATGAACTACCCCGGCTTCCGCTTCGTCACTATCGAAATCTGTGGGACCCGGCGCTCGATCTCAGTGACATGCTCAATGCGATATCGCGCGCCAAGGACGAGGTCGTCGATGCCGCGAGTTATCGGGCATTGGCGCGTTCTATGGCAGACAACGCCGGCCATGACGAAGAGGCGACCACGCGTGCGGAGAAGTGCCTGGAGGTCGCGCTGCTATTCGAAACCTATGAGCGGCTGATGGCAGCGGGACAAATGATCGATTTTGGTGATCTGGTTGCGCTACCGGTGCGGCTGGTCGAAACCGACGCCGAGGTGAGAGCGGCGCTAAAGGCGCGGCACCAGCATGTTCTCGTCGATGAGTATCAGGATGTCAACCGCGCTTCGGTGCGTTTGTTGAGAGCCATCGTGGGTGATGGCCGGAATCTTTGGGTTGTGGGCGATGCGCGCCAATCCATCTATCGGTTTCGTGGCGCATCGGCCACCAACATGGCGCAGTTCGCCGTGGATTTCCCAGGCGCGCAGGTGCGCCAGTTGGGAGTCAACTATCGCTCGGGGCGAGAGGTCATCGAGGTCTTTACGGCATTCTCCGGCGCGATGAAGGCGTCAATGGGCGCCTTGCCGCTGCAACTGACGGCTGACCGCGGTGTCTTGAATGCCCGACCGGAATTTCGGGTGGTCAGGTCAACCGAGGATGAGATTTCTGCAGTTGCGGCCGTGATTCGAGAACAGCAGGAGGCGGGAATTCCGTACCGCAGGCAAGCGCTGCTTTGTATATCCAACGCCCGCCTGAGTGACATCGCTGAAGGTCTGGAGGCCAGAGGCATTCCGGTGCTGCACCTGGGCAGCCTCTTTGAGCGTCCGGAGATCAAAGACCTGCTTGCCTTGCTTTCGATGTTGACGGACCCGCATGCGGTCGGACTGGTAAGGGCCGTCACGATGTCGGCACACGAGATGCCGTTGCAGGAGGTCATGCAAATCATAGGATATCTCAGGGAAAGCAAAGCTGCTGCCCTTGACTGGAGGCAGGCCGGTGCGAAGCTGCCGAGTCTTGCGACGGAGAGCCAAACTGCGTTGGCGCGTGTGGCCGATCTTTTTGCCGGGTTGAACCTAACGGGCAACCCCTGGACGATCCTGGCCACCTGGGTGATCGACCGGCTCGGACTAGCGAAAACCTTGCATCTGGCGGGCGATCCTCAAAGCCGAATGAAGGGGCTGGCCTTGTGGCAGTTCCTCAACTTCTGCCGCCGCCAGCCATCAGGAGCCGGTATTCCCAGTGTGCGCCTGCTCGATCGCATTCGCCGTCTTGTCCTGCTGTCAGAAGATCGCGGCCTGCGACAACTGCCGGGAGTCGCCGAAGGCATTGATGCGGTGCGGTTGATGACCATCCATGGCAGCAAAGGTCTCGAATTCGACATCGTGCATATCCCCGGCATGGTGACCTCCGGTTTGCCACGCAACAACATGGCACCACGCTGCGTACCGCCGGACGGGTTGATTCACGGTTCCCAGGGATTGACCGGACTGGAGGCGGTAAAGGCAGGGCACGACGAGGAAGAGGAATGCCTGTTCTTCGTCGCGCTGTCACGTGCACGGGATCGGCTTTTTCTCTATGCATCCTCGGTTCAATCCGATGGCAAGGTGCGTAACCCTTCAAAATTTATTCCGGCGATCAATCATCTGCTTGTCCGTCCCGACAATCCAGCACAGCGGAACGGATCGGCGAGACCAACAACCGCGGTCGGAATTACCTGGGAGGAAAAGCCGGTCTGGACCGAAAACCAGGTCAACCTGTTCGAGCGATGCCCGCGCCGGTTCCTGTACACGCATGTGCTCAAGCTCGGCGGGCGTCGCACGGAAACAGCTTTCATGAAAATGCATAACGTAGTCAGCGATGTGTTTGATTGGCTGAAGACCGTTCACGAAACGACGACCCCGAGCCAAGCCGAACTCAGCGCGCGTTTCGAAGAAGCATGGCAAGCCAAGGGTGCGGCGGATCATGGCTATGCCGAAGACTACCGGCGCATTGGCTGCCGCCTGGTCGACTACCTGATCGAAACACGAAGCAATGGAACTCGCTCTCCGGTCGCGCCGCTCTCGCTGGGTTGGGCCGAGGGCGATATCCTCGTCAAGCCGGATAGTGTGGCCCGAGGTGATCGAGGGCAGGTTGTGGTGGGGCGGGTCAAGACCGGCAAGCCGCGATCAAATGCTTTTGACGATATCGAATACACGATTCTCCATCTCGCCGCTGTGCAAGCCTACGGTGGTCAGACGCAGGTTGAGGTGACTTATTTGACCAGCGAGACGACAGAGCCGATGTCGATCTCGGCAAAGAAGCTTGAGACTCGGCGCCAGAAAGTTCAGAACATTGTGCAGAGTGTCCGCTCGGGCGATTTCCCATTGAAGGCAGAGGCACGCGCCTGTCCGCGCTGCCCCAGTTTCTTCATCTGCGGTGAGCTGCCGGACGGTGCCGTCACCATAAAAAAATTGTAGACAGCTTTCCGGTTCTGAAAGGCGCTGCGATTGACTAACTGAAGGCCAGAAATCTGCAATCCCGCAGGGCCAACAGAAAGGCAATCACATGCAAACTACTACTTCTACTACCGGCGATGGCTGGACTCCCGTCGAGGATGTTGGTGCGGCAATCCGCCATACCATCGACGTCGCCGATCAAACCTTGACCTATCGTCAGGTGAATATCGATGACCTCACTCCAACCGGTGCGCAACTCGCTATCGCCGCCGGCTTCAAGTCGGTCGATGGGGTCAGCGTGCTGCAAGTCCTGGCAAACGGCGATCTGGAAGACGTTCGCCCGAACGAGACGGTGGACCTGCGTAGGGAGGACGAGCGCTTCGTCATCGTCGAGAGCGATCGCGCTTACCGGCTGACGATTGACGACCAGCGTTTCGATTGGCCGTGCCGCATCGTTTCGGGAGGACTGCTGCGCAAGCTTGGCCACGTGCCGGCTGACAAGGTGATCTATTTCGAGCTGCAGGATCAGCCGGACCGCCAAGTTGACGACCAAGATCTTGTTGATCTCGACGTTGCTGGTGTCGAGTCGTTTGTTAGCCGCAAGCTCGTGTGGAAGCTCAACGTGCAGGGCGTCGTGCTGGAGCTTTTTGCACCGACCATTGTGGTGCGAGAGGCGCTGGTTGAGGCTGGGTTCAACCCCGATCAGGGCTGGCAGATTTTCCTCAAGGTCGCCGGGCAGCAGAAGCAGCCGGTTGAGCTCACCACCGTGATTGACCTCCGCACGCCGGGCATCGAGAAGCTGCGGCTTACGCCGAAGGACGTCAACAACGGTGAGGCATCGGGGGTGCCTTGCCGCGCCTTCGCTCTGCTCGACGTTGACGAGGCGCATCTCAATCGACTTGGCCTGAAGTGGGAAACCATCGTTGAGGCCGAGCGCCGCTGGCTCCTACTACATGAATATCCGCTGCCGGCCGGCTACACCGTTGCACGCACCAAGATGGCGTTGGAGATCCCGCCCACCTATCCTGGCGCGCAGATCTATGGCTTTTACGCCTACCCGCCGCTCGCCTTGGCGTCCGGCTTCGCGATCGCCAGCACCCAGCTTCGGGGTGTCCTGCATGGTGTCGAGTACCACGGCTGGTCTCGGAATCGCGGACCTGGGGCGCCTTGGAGCCCCGCCACCGATAACGTGGTGACCCAGCTCGCTATGGTCGACGCGGCACTGGCCAAGGAGGTTGGCGAATGATTCCCGAGACAACTTTGGCCTTCAGCGGTGTCCTGCATGCTCAGGTTAAGGGCCATCTCTTTCCGCCAGATGGCCTGGAAGCGGCCGCCATCTTGATCTGCACGCGTACGCCGGGCTCGCGACTCCGCCTCCTGGTTCAGGAGGTCATCCTCGTGCCGTATGCCGCCTGCAAGCGTCGAGCGCGTGATGCCATCACTTGGCCCGGCGAATACCTCGAACAGGCGATTGACCTCGCCGAGCCGGGGGGCTCCGCCATGATCCTCATCCATTCGCACCCCAGTGGACTGTTTGCTTTCTCCGACGCAGACGACGAAAGCGACCGTAAGGTCATCCCCAGCTTGTTCCACGCGTTCGGTGCTCTGCATGGTTCGGCCGTTATGACTGCCGACGGTGCGGTTCTAGCGCGCCTATATGATCCCGACCTCCAGGCGTGCGCGGTCGATCTCGTCACTGTCGCCGGCGACGATCTGAGCTATTGGTGGGCGGACAAGGCTACCCTCATCGGTCCCGGGGATCGGCCCATCGCTTTCACCAGCGGCATGACCGCCGAACTCGGCCGGCTTTCTGCACTGGTTATTGGCGCTTCAGGAACGGGATCGATCGCAGGCGAACAGCTTGCCCGCCTGGGATTTGGCCGCGTTCAAGTGGTCGATTTCGATCGGCTCGAATGGAAGAATCTGAACCGGATTCTCAACTCCAATCGCGCAGATGCCCACGCGAATCGCCTGAAGGTCGAAGTGTTTGTCGAAGCGGTGACCGGCTATCGGGGTGAAGGCGTTGCCATTCCGGTGCCAGCATCGATCACAACGCGGGAAGCGGTGGTTGCGGCTGCGGACTGCGATGTCGTCTTCTGCTGCGTCGATACCCTTGAAGCCCGACATATTGCCGATCTGATCGCGGCGTCATTCCTGCTGCCGCTATTCGATGTCGGTGTGGTGATTCCAGTGCGCAAGAAGGGTGACACATTCGCGATTGCCGATGTGTGCGGGCGCATCGACTACGTTCAGCCGGGCGGCTCAACTCTGCTGGATCGCGGCATCTACACGCCGGAGAGCTTGCGCGGTGAATACCTTCGCAGGGTGGCGCCCGAGGCGCATCAACAAGAACTCGAAGCCGGCTATCTCAAGGGCCTGGTCGAGGAGGCTCCAGCGGTGATTACGCTCAACATGCGTGCAGCCTCCGCCTGCGTCAACGAGTTCATTGCGCGTGCGTATCCCTTCCGGTTGGAACCTAACCACCTCTATGCACGCACGGAATTCAGCCTTGCGGCGTGCGAGGAAGAGTACGTCGCCGAGACCGCATTCACACGCGCGCCGAATCTCCTTCTTGCGCGCGGCAATGCCGAGCCGCTGCTCGGTATGCCGATGCTCAGAGGGGCCGCGTGATGATGATCACGGCGAATGTGCGGAAATGGTGGCGCGATGCGCTGGCGCGCCTCAGTCCACGCCGCCGCCTACACGTCATCGAGGGTGACAGCTTGCCCGTTCGATTGCCCAGGCGCGACTTGGTCCTTGCGCGTGATGATGGCGAGGATTGGTGTGTGGGGATGCGCTGTCCCTGCGGCTGTGGATATGCAATCGAGCTATTGGTTGTTGCGGAGGGCAAGCCTCGCTGGGATGTGAAAGTCGACGCGAATGGCGTACCAACACTGATACCGTCGGTCTGGCTGAAAAAGGGCTGCCGCTCACATTTCTGGGTTCGTGACGGCCGCATCCACTGGTGTTGATGGGAGTTATCAGTATTTGTGCCTAATCGGATGGGCAACTTGTGACGTCACCGAAAGCTTCTAGGTGAGTTGGCTAACCCGTGAGCGTGCCCCGTTGCGCCGCGGCGGGTCGATTGCCGAGCAAGTCTGGCCCGGCGGAAGCCTAATTCAGCCGCTGTGCAAGTGCCTCGACCTGTTCAGCGAATTTCCTCGGACTCTTCTGTTCAAGCTGCGCCAGGTTGTGCAGCTTCCAGCGAATGCCTGGAAGGTGTTCTAGGTGCGCGATTCTCAACAATCCCCACTGCGGACGGCCAGCGACCAGTGACAGCAAGAAGCCGCGTTCGTCCGCATCCAGGCCGCCTTGTAGTTCCTGCAGCATCCGCTCACGCGCGGCCAGCAAGGTGGATAGGTCAACTGGCTCGGTGGTCATTCCTTTGAAGTTCCGCTCGTATTCCTGTTCGATATTGCGAAGAGTCGGGAATAGTACTTCGTGCACCGGTCGGTTATGACTGGCCAGATAGACGACGAATGCCCGTCGGATGTTGGCGGTGATGCCTTCATGCGCGAATAGCTGCATCACGTCGAACAAGTCGCGCGGATGCTGTCGATCCATGGCGGCGACGAGTTTGCCGCCGTACACGTCTTCCAGCGATACCACCGGAATCTCCAGGTCGGCCAGCAAGCTGTCGCGGGCGGTCGGCGTCAAGGCCGAAGTGCGCACGGGGTGGACGGTGCCGCGCATCACGAAATTGACTTCGACCTTCACCTCGATGCCCGCACGTCGCACCAGCAGCTTGGTTTCGCCGGCATCGACTGTCGCGAGCACATGGGTTTGAAAACCGCGTGCTCGCAGGCGCTCCGTGCATTGCCGGATGGCCTCGTTGATGCGAGCCAGTGCCTCATCACGCGGCAGGCTGTAATCGGGGAATACGAGATCCAGGTCGACAGACAGACGTGGCATGTCACGGATGAACAGATTGATCGCAGTGCCGCCCTTGAGGGCAAACGTGTCGTCCACAAAAACGAGCGGCGCGACTTGGGTCAGCAGGCGTGCGGTGTCAAGATACGTTTGGTTCATGGCTTGAGCACCAGCAGTCCGTCGGCCGAACGGGATACCCAAGCCCGGTCGCTGCCGGTCGGCAGTTGCGCGGCATCCAGTTTGGCGGCCCAGGGCAGGGCGAGTTCGTGTCCGAGTTGCAGGCACAGGCGCACTGTCTTTACGCTGGTGCAGCGCTGCAGCAATTCACGCAGCACATCGGTACGCAGGCTATAGGCGCTCTCGGCGAGTTCGCGCGCCTCCTGCAGCGGCTGACGCACGCCTACCTCGCTGAGCACTTCCAAGAGCGCTCGCTCGGGTGTCGAGACCCGAGGTGCGCCGTCGCGCTTCTCGAACGGTCCGGCATGAAGCGGATCGTCTGGCGGCTCGTCGAACAGGCGCTTGCGGTGGTACTCCGCCGGGAAGCGCTCAGTGAACCAGCCGGGGAGGCGGGCGGTTGTCCAGCCGTAGAGATGCAGAACGGACTGCTGCGACAGGTACTGCCTCACACCGTACCAGTCGAGGGCAGACTTGCCGCCGACATGCAGGCCTTCGACGGAGCGCTGCAATAGGACCAGACAGGCATGGAGATCCAGCGTATCGTTGGGGCGACGGTACACCCCGCGCGCCAAGCGGGAGAGCCAGCCAGCACGCGCATAGTGGACGGCCAGGTCGGCGGAGATGCCCAATGCCGCCAGGTCTTCCGACGTCAAAGGAGTTCCCGGTGCCCACTGCCGGTAGAGGGAATTTAGCTTGGTTCTTTCAGTCGTAGCCATGCTACGATATTTATCATCATTTTAAGTAGTTGCCAAGCTTTGTTTGGGTGCGTTAGTCGTAGTTGTGCTACGATAGCGACGAATAATCCAAAAATTCAGGCTTGCTGGTTCGCGGCGATAGTTGACGATTGATGGGCTGGAGTAGTCGCCCGTCAGACCGAGTCCATCTTCCGCGCCTGCAAAAGCGCTTGTTTATTGACGGTAAAAATGACGGTAAAGTGCGATGATTGAGTCAAATAGATCGAGTGTTCAAGCGGGTTTTAAGTCATCGGAAACCATTGAGTGGGAGTAAGCCTTTCGAGGCGTTGGGCGAGGAGCACCGCAACGCGGGGATCGCCCCGCCGAGGAAGGCTGGCCACGACGCGCTAGCCGTGGTTTTGCCCCGCACTGCCAGAGCGGACCCTTTTGAGCTCCGCATCCCATGACAAGTGTCGCTGTAATCGGTGGCGGTCCGGCCGGCCTGATGGCTGCCGAAGTCTTGGCACAGGGTGGGTTTCAAGTCGACCTCTACGATGCCATGCCGTCGATCGGCCGCAAGTTCCTGCTGGCCGGAGCGGGGGGCATGAACATCACCCATTCGGAGCCTTCAGACGCCTTTCTCTCGCGCTATGGCGCGCACGCGTCCGCGATCAAACCGTTGCTTGACGCTTTCTCCCCCAGCACGCTGTGCGAATGGATTCATGGGCTGGGGATCGAGACCTTCGTCGGGTCGTCCGGGCGGGTTTTTCCCAAGGACATGAAGGCTGCACCGCTGTTGCGCGCTTGGCTGCATCGACTGCGCGAATCCGGCGTGCGCATACACGTACGGCATCGCTGGCTGGGATGGACAGATGATGGGGCGCTGCATTTCGCCAGGCCGGAGGGCGAGTTTGCCGTGAAAGCCGACGCGGTGGTGCTGGCGCTCGGCGGCGCCAGCTGGCCGAAACTGGGATCGGATGGCGCCTGGGCGCCGCTGCTTGCCGGGCGCGGGGTCGAGGTCGCGCCGCTCGAGCCATCGAACTGCGGTTTCGACGTGGCCGGCGGCTGGAGCACGCACCTGCGCAGCCGCTTCGCCGGGCAGCCATTGAAAACCGTAGCATTGCGCTTCACTGACGCGGCAGGCCACACGCACCAGCGCAGGGGCGAGACGATGCTGTCCGACACCGGCATCGAGGGCAGCCTGATCTATGCACTGTCGGCGCCGTTGCGTGACACGATCAAGGCATTGGGCTCGGTGACCGTGCTGCTTGATCTGGCACCGGATAAAACCCCGGATCGGGTCTTGGCCGAAGTGAACCATCCTCGTGGCGCACGTTCGCTGTCCAGCCACCTGCAAAGCCGGGCCGGCATCCGGGGCGCGAAAATGGCGCTGCTGCGTGAAACATTGTCGGCGGAGCAATTGAACGACCCGGTCAAGCTCGCGCACGCGATAAAATCGCTGCCACTTGTACTGGCTGCCCCGCGCCCCATCGAGGAGGCGATCAGTAGCGCCGGCGGCGTGCGCTTCGAGGGTCTTGATGACCATCTGATGCTGCGCGGCTCCCCCGGCGTATTCTGCGCGGGCGAGATGCTCGACTGGGAGGCGCCTACCGGCGGCTATCTGCTTACCGCCTGCTTTGCCAGCGGCCGTGCGGCGGGGCAGGGCGCATTGAATTACTTATATCACCATGCTGCGACTGACTGAACTCAAATTACCCCTCGACCATCCTGCAGATGCCTTGCGTGCGGCAATTCTGAGGCGCCTGGAACTGGCGGATGGCGACCTGCTCGGCTACAGCATCTTCAAGCGCAGCTACGATGCGCGCAAGAAGCACGCGCTGCTGCTGGTCTACGCGGTCGATGTCGAGGTGCGGAACGAGGCGGCGCTGTTGAAGAAATTCCGCAACGACCGCCACCTCGCGCCGACGCCCGACATGGCGTATCACTTTGTCGCTCACGCGCCGGAGCCGCTGGTGGAACGCCCGATCGTCGTCGGCTTCGGCCCGTGCGGCATCTTCGCGGCGCTGGTGCTGGCGCAGATGGGCTTCAAGCCCATCGTGCTGGAACGCGGCAAGGCGGTGCGCGAGCGCACCCAGGACACCTGGGGCCTGTGGCGCAAGAAGGTGCTCAACCCGGAATCCAACGTGCAGTTCGGCGAAGGCGGGGCAGGCACGTTTTCGGACGGCAAGCTCTACAGCCAGATCAAGGATCCCCGGCACTATGGCCGCAAGGTATTGACCGAATTCGTGAAGGCGGGTGCGCCGGAAGAAATCCTGTACGTCGCCAAGCCGCACATCGGTACCTTCCGTCTGGTTGGCATGGTCGAGGCCATGCGTCACGAGATCGAGAAACTGGGTGGCGAGATCCGCTTCCAGCAGCGCGTCACCGACGTGCTGATCGAGGATGGTCCCAAGGGTAAAGCGATCCGCGGCGTAGTGCTGGCCAGCGGCAAGACACTCGCCAGCAGCCATGTCATCCTTGCGCTCGGCCACAGCGCCCGCGATACCTTTGAGATGCTGCATGCGCGCGGCGTGTACATGGAGGCCAAGCCATTTTCCATCGGTTTTCGCATCGAACATCCACAATCGCTGATCGACAAGGCCAGGCTGGGCCCGAATGCCGGCAATCCGCTGCTTGGCGCGGCGGACTACAAACTGGTCCACCACGCGAAGAACGGCCGCTCGGTATACAGCTTCTGTATGTGTCCGGGCGGGACGGTGGTGGCGGCTGCCTCCGAACCGGGCCGCGTGGTGACCAATGGCATGAGCCAGTATTCGCGCAACGAGCGCAACGCCAACGCCGGCATCGTCGTCGGCATCACGCCCGAAGACTATCCTGGCGGACCGCTGGCCGGCATCGAACTGCAGCGCAAGCTGGAGACGCGTGCGTTCGAACTCGGCGGCGGCGGTTACGAGGCCCCCGGCCAGCTGGTTGGCGATTTTCTCGAAGGCAAGCCGTCCACCCGACTCGGCAGCGTCGACCCTTCCTACAAGCCTGGCGTCCACCTGACTGACCTGGCCTCTGCGCTGCCGGATTACGCAATCGAGGCGATCCGAGAGGCGCTGCCGGCGTTCGACCAGCAGATCAAGGGTTTCGCCATGAAGGACGCAGTGCTGACCGGGGTCGAGACGCGCACCTCCTCGCCCGTGCGCATTACCCGCGGCGACGATTTTCAGAGCCTCAACGTCAAAGGCCTGTATCCGGCGGGCGAGGGGGCGGGCTATGCGGGCGGCATCCTGTCCGCAGGAGTGGACGGCATCAAGGTCGCCGAGGCGGCGGCGCGCGACATGCTCGGGCTGGAATCGGCGGGATCCGGCGCGCAATCGGGGCCTGGTTGCGGCTACTGAGCCCTGCGTTCGGAGGGGCGAACCGCCTCTCGACCTTTCCGCAGGCAATCTGAAAACATGAGCGGAGGGTACTTGCTTTTGTTTCTATATTTCGATTATTATCGAAAAATGGAAACGAAAGCCGTCGTCACTGCACTCGCTGCCCTGGCCCAGGATTCCCGCCTGGCCATCTTCCGCGCCCTGGTCCAGGCCGGTCCGGCCGGCCTTGCCGCCGGCCGCATCAGCGAGCTCACCGGCATTCCGCCATCTTCGCTGTCGTTCCACCTGAAGGAGTTGTCGCATGCCGGCATGGTGGATTCGCAGCCGTCCGGGCGCTTCGTCATCTACACCGCCAACTTCACGACCATGAACGCGCTGCTCGGCTTTCTTACCGAGAACTGCTGCGGCGGCAATCCCTGCTCGCCGGTCTGCACGCCAGCCTGCGACCCCGAACAATCCCATGTCACCGAAAAGGAGCCAACATGAAACGCCTCCATGTACACGTCGCGGTCGCTGACCTCGCCGCCAGCATCCGTTTTTATTCGGCGATGTTTGCTGCCGAGCCGACCGTCACCAAGGACGATTACGCCAAATGGATGCTCGACGACCCGCGGGTGAATTTCGCCATTTCGGCACGCGGCGCCACACCCGGGCTCAACCATCTGGGCGTGCAAGTCGAATCGGCCGACGAACTGGCCGAAATGAGCGAACGCCTGCAGAAACTGGACACCGACGTGGTGGAGGAAATGGGCACCGCCTGCTGCTACGCCAAATCGGACAAATACTGGGCGACCGACCCGCAGGGCATCGCCTGGGAAACCTATCACACGCTCGACAGCATTCCCGTGTTCGGCGGGCAGCAGGAAGGCGAATGCTGTGTGCCTGAGCCCGTCGTGGCAAAGGTTCCCGGTTGCATCCCGGTCAAGGCCAAGCCGGCCGCAGGCGGTTGCTGCTGAGTTTCATTTTTTACAATCCAAGGATCCATCGTGGCTGAAAAAACCTACACCGTACTGGTGCTGTGCACCGGCAATTCCTGTCGCTCGCAAATGGCAGAAGTGCTGCTGAACCATGACCTTGCCGGCCAGGTGCGCGCGCTGTCCGCCGGTACCCGACCGCAGCCGAAAGTGGCCGACGGCGCCATCGCCGCGCTGAAGGCGGCGGGTCTCAACACCGATGGCCTGCATCCGAAGGACATCGACGCCGTGATGAACGAGGACATCGATCTGGTGGTCACCGTATGTGACAACGCCAAGGAAGCCTGTCCGATCTTTCCGAAGCCGATTCCAGCTATTCACCTGCCGTTCCATGACCCGCATGGCGAACCGCTGGAGAGCTTCCTTGCGGTTCGCGACGATATCCGTACCCGGCTGGTTGCCGCCGTGCGCGAGAAGCTCGGCCAGCAAACTGCTGCAGCCTGAATCGACGGAGACGAGGCCATGGCCGAACCGGTCTACAACGTGCTGTTTCTGTGCACAGGCAATTCAGCGAGGTCGATCCTGGCCGAATCGCTGCTCAATCAACTCGGCAAGGGGCGATTCAGGGCATATAGCGCAGGCAGCCATCCGGCCGGGCGGGTCAACCCGTTTGCGCTGGAATTGCTGGAAAAGAACCATTTTCCCACCGGCGAACTGCGCAGCAAGCTGTGGGACGAGTTCGCACAGCCCGGCTCTCCACAACTCGATTTCGTCATCACCGTGTGTGACAAGGCCGCGGGCGAAGTCTGCCCGGTGTGGCCCGGCCAGCCGATGTCAGCGCACTGGGGGATTCCTGACCCGGTTTCGGTCGAAGGCAGCGACGAGGTCAAGCGCCATGCCTTCGTCGACGCAATGAACCAGATGCAGCGGCGCGTTTCCATGTTCGTCAGCCTGCCGTTCGCCACGCTGGACCGGATCAAGCTGCAGCAGGCGGTACAACTTATCGGGAAGGCAACGTGAGCGCGCCAACTTTGATGGAGTTCGCTCGATGAGCGCACAGTGCGAAGTGACGGGCAAGCGCGCTGCCGGCGCACCGATGAGCGTGTTCGAGCGCTGGCTTACGCTATGGGTGGCACTGTGCATCGTCGCCGGGGTGCTGCTGGGTCAATTGTTGCCCGCACCGTTTCAGGCGCTCGGAAGCATGAACGTGGCGCAGGTGAACCTTCCGGTCGGCCTGCTGATCTGGGTCATGATCATTCCGATGCTGATGAAGATCGATTTCGGTGCCCTGCATCAGGTGAAGTCGCACTGGAAGGGCATCGGCGTCACGCTGTTCGTCAATTGGGCAGTCAAGCCGTTTTCGATGGCACTGCTGGCGTGGCTGTTCATCCGCCACTGGTTTGCGCCTTATTTGCCTGCTGAACAACTCGACAGCTACGTCGCCGGCCTGATCCTGCTGGCCGCCGCACCCTGCACCGCGATGGTGTTCGTGTGGAGCCGGCTGACCGGTGGCGACCCGTATTTCACGCTATCTCAGGTGGCGCTGAACGACACCATCATGATCGTGGCCTTTGCGCCCATCGTCGGCCTGTTGCTCGGGTTGTCGGCGATCGTGGTGCCGTGGGACACATTGTTTACTTCGGTGGTGCTGTATATCGTCATTCCGGTGGTGCTGGCGCAGTTGTGGCGCAAAATCCTGTTGCAGCGGGGACAGGCAGCATTCGACGCGACGATGGCGCAACTCGGCCATGCTTCCATCCTGGCGCTGCTGGCGACGCTGGTGCTGTTGTTCGCCTTCCAGGGCGAGGCGATCATCGCGCAGCCGCTGATCATCGCACTACTGGCCGTGCCCATCCTGATCCAGGTGTTCTTCAACTCGGCGCTGGCCTACTGGCTCAATCGCAAGGTCGGCGAGCAGCACAGCGTCGCCTGTCCGTCAGCGCTGATTGGTGCCTCCAATTTCTTTGAGTTGGCTGTGGCAGCGGCGATCGCGCTGTTCGGCTTCCAGTCGGGCGCAGCACTCGCAACAGTGGTCGGCGTGCTGATCGAGGTGCCGGTAATGCTGCTGGTGGTGAAGATCGTCAATCGGAGCAAAGGATGGTATGAAAGCGGCTTGCCTGCACGACGGGCTTGATCGCATCCAGTGAGATGCCATGCATAAACTTCTGCTCGCACCGTTTGTTTTCCCCGGACTTCTGGTCGTATCCCATGCCTTTGCCGAAGGCGACAGCCGTATTGCGGTCGAGATGCCGGCAATGATGCAGGATCATATGCGTGCGAACATGCGCGACCATCTACGCTCCATCAACGAAATCCTGGATTTTCTGGCTGTCGGGAAATACGATGCCGCCGCCGATATTGCCGAAAAGCGCATTGGCATGAGTTCACTCGAAGCACACGGGGCAAGCCATATGGCCGGCTTCATGCCGAAGGGCATGCAGGACACGGGTACGGCCATGCACCAGGCCGCCAGCCGCTTTGCCGTGATCACCCAGGAAGCCGGTGTGACCCACGATCTGCCTCGTGCCCTGGGCGCGTTGAACCAGGTCACCCTGCAATGCGTGGCCTGCCATGCCGGCTATCGCCTGAAATAGGGTTCTGTTAGACATGCGTGCGCTGTTCACACCCTTGCTCACCGTGCTCGCCCTGATGACGCCTGTTGCCCAGGCTTTCCAGCTCAAGGCCGAACATGTCGTCGACAGCGTCTACGCCCTGATCGGCCCGCTGGGTCAGCGTAGCGCCGACAACGATGGGCTCAATGCCAATTTCGGTTTCGTTGTCATGCCCTCGGGCGTGATCCTGATCGACTCCGGCGCCAGCCGCCTGGGCGCCGAGAAGATCGCGGCCGCCATCGGCGAGATGACGGACAAGCTGGTGCGCTGGGTCGTCAATACCGGCAGTCAGGATCACCTCTGGCTGGGCAATGCGTTTTTCGCCGAGAAGGGGGCCGGGGTTATCGCGCTCACCCGATCGCGCACTGGCGGTCCTGCAACCGGCGCACATCGTTCGCTGTCTGGAAAACTACGGTGACCTGCACGGGGCCAACATGAATCTCGCGTTCACCGAGTTCGAGTCGCAGTAATTCGGTATATGCAGACGGCCGGCGCATAACGGCCGAGCAACCGCTGCCGCGTTTGGTCGTTGACACCTCATTCCGGTACCTGGTGAGAGCGGCCTCCAGTGTGTGTCGTTCGCCGGGTTCTTTTGCGCCTTGCTCGCGTAGTTCTGTTTCGCGCGCAGATGCCCAGGAAGCAGCCTCGCGGCGCGTGTGGAACGTCGCCGAATCCCGATTTCCTTTGACGTAGACCTGAGCCCGGTAACCCTTGGCAGTCTGGATGATGGAAGCCATGTGCGTAATCCCGTGGGTAGAACTTGGGGAGTTGCACTGTAAATATTGACGTTTTGACGGTCAACTATCTTTCAATGGATTTTGTAAACTGTTTGATTTGAAAGGATATAAGGACACGATCCTTATATCCTTTCTGTGTGGTGGTGCCGGCGATCGGAATCGAACTGACGACCTTCGCATTACGAATGCGCTGCTCTACCAACTGAGCTACGCCGGCGAAAAACAGCGCGCATTATAGCGGAATCGGTCAGGCTTGTGCGGCCTGCAGCCCCGCTTTCAGACGATCGAGCACTTTGTCGCGCCCGATCAGTTCCAGGGTGGCATCGATCGCCGGGGTCTGTGGTTCACCGGTCACCAGCACACGTACCGGCATCGCCAGTTTGGGCATCTTGAGGCCATGCGCGGCGAGGGTTTCCTTGAGCGCGGCGCTGAGTGCGCTGCGTTCCCAGTCCAGGGATTCCAGGCGGGTAACCAGATCAGCCAATGCCGGCAGAATTTCCGGGGTGACGTGCTGCGCCAGGAGTTCAGGTGTCGGATGCAGCGTGCGGTAGAATAGCGTGGCGGCGTCGGCCAGTTCCACCATCGTTGCGGCACGTTCCTTCACCAGGGCGCACACGGCCGCGAGGTCGGGACCATCGTCCGGTGAGGCGCCATTGCGGATCAGAAAGGGCCGCACGAGTGCTGCCAGCCGTGCGTCGTCGGCCGTCTTGATGTATTGCTGGTTCAGCCAGCGCAGCTTCTCGGTGTTGAACTGCGCCGCCGACGGTGTGATGTGGTCGAGGTCGAACCACTGCACGAACTGTTCGCGGCTGAACAGTTCGGCATCGCCGTGCGACCAGCCGAGCCGGGCCAGATAGTTGATCACAGCTTCGGGCAGGTAGCCTTCGTCGGCATACTGCATCACCGACACCGCGCCGTGGCGCTTCGACAGCTTGGTGCCGTCGTCGCCGAGGATCATCGACAAGTGGGCGTACTGCGGGACGGTCGCGCCGAGCGCCTTGAGGATGTTGATCTGGCGCGGCGTATTGTTGACGTGGTCGTCGCCGCGGATGACGTGGCTGATCTGCATGTCCCAGTCGTCGACCACCACGCAGAAATTGTAGGTGGGGGTGCCGTCGGCGCGCGCGATGATGAGGTCGTCGAGTTCGACGTTGGCGAATTCGATCGTGCCTTTCACCAGATCCTTCCACGCCACCGTGCCGTCGGTGGGATTGCGAAAGCGGATCACCGGCTGGATACCCGATGGCGGCACCGGCAGCGTCTTGCCCGGTTCGGGGCGCCAGCGGCCGTCGTAGCGCGGCTTTTCGCCACGCACTCGCTGCCCCTCGCGCATTTCGTCGAGTTCTTCGGGGCGGCAATAACAGTAATAGGCCTGGCCATTTGCCAGCATCTGCTCGATCACTTCCTTGTAGCGATACAGCCGCTTGGTCTGGTAGAACGGACCCTCGTCGTGATTCAGGTCGAGCCAGGCCATGCCGTCGAGAATCGCCTGTACCGCCTCGGGCGTGGAACGCGCGATATCGGTGTCCTCGATGCGCAGGATGAACTGGCCGCCGTGATGACGCGCAAAGGCCCACGAGAACAGCGCGGTGCGCGCGCCGCCGATATGCAGATAGCCGGTGGGGGAAGGGGCGAAACGGGTGCGAATCATGGCGAGACCGAAGGGAAAAAGCCGCTATTTTACCCGGCCGCGTTTCATGCGGCCGGCCGCGCTGAAATTGACCTGGTCCGCCAGGATGTGGTTTAATTCGCGCCGCTTCGGGGCAGTTAGCTCAGCGGTAGAGCATCGCCTTCACACGGCGGGGGTCACAGGTTCAAACCCTGTACTGCCCACCACCCGAACATTTCCCGTCTGGCTGCCAAGCCGGATTGCCCGCTTCCACCAATCGTTGCGGGTTTTCGATTGATCTCGCGATCACTGTCCGTCTGCCTCGATTGGTGTTGCCACAAGCGCAACAGGCCGTCGCAGGAAAAAATTAAATGACTACTGAAACTACCTTTGCCAGCCTTGAGCTGGCCGACCCCATTTTGCGTGCCATTGCCGATGCTGGCTACACCACGCCCACCCCGATCCAGGCGCAGGCGATCCCGCAGGTGCTGGCCGGCGGCGATCTGCTTGCCGCCGCGCAGACCGGTACCGGCAAGACCGCCGGTTTCACCCTACCGATCCTGCATCATCTGTCGACGCGTGCCGTGCAGGCACCCAAGCCGGGCCGGCCGCGCTGCCTGATCCTGGTGCCGACGCGTGAGCTGGCCGCGCAAGTCGAGGAATCGGTCAAGACCTATGGCAAGTACCTGTCGCTCACCTCGATGGTGATGTTCGGCGGCGTCAACATCAATCCGCAGTTCAAGGCGCTGAAGTCGCGCGTGGACATCCTGGTGGCGACGCCGGGCCGCCTGCTCGATCACCTCGGGCAAAAGACGGTCGACCTGTCCGGCGTCGAAATCCTGGTGCTCGACGAAGCCGACCGCATGCTCGACATGGGCTTCATCCGCGACATCAAGAAAGTGCTCGCCGTGCTGCCGAAGCAGCGCCAGAACCTGCTGTTCTCGGCGACCTTCTCCGACGAGATCCGGACGCTGGCCAACGGGTTGCTGCACAACCCCAAGAGCGTCGAAGTCGCACGCCGCAACACCACGGTCGAGATCATCGAGCAGTCGATGCACCGGGTGCCACAGGCGCACAAGCGGGACTTGCTGACGCATCTGATCAAGCGCCACGACTGGCAGCAGGTGCTGGTGTTCACTCGGACCAAGCACGGCGCCAACAAGCTGGCCGAGAAGCTGATCAAGGACGGCATCACTGCCGCTGCGATCCACGGCAACAAGAGCCAGTCGGCGCGTACCAAGGCGCTGGCGAGCTTCAAGGACGGCAGCGTACGCGTGCTGGTGGCCACCGACATCGCCGCACGCGGCATCGACATCGATCAACTGCCGCAGGTGGTGAATTTCGAGTTGCCCAACGTGCCGGAAGACTACGTGCACCGCATCGGTCGCACTGGCCGCGCCGGCACCACCGGCTCGGCATTGTCGCTGGTGGACGACGAGGAAATCGGCTATCTGCGTGATATCGAAAAGTTGATCAAGCGTTCGATCGTGCGTGTCGAAGTCGAAGGCTTCACTCCACCGTCCAAATCCGAATTGATGTCCGACGAACGCCCCCCGCGCCCGCCGCAGGGGCGCGGCGGGCAACGCCAGGGACAGAACGCCGGACAGCGTCCCGGTCAGGGCGCCAGGCAGGCGCAACCGGGTAACCGCAGTGCGTCGGGCCGCACACCACAGGGAACGCCTGCCGCAGGTAGCGCAAAACCCGCCGCCCGACCCGCACCCAACCGGGCCGCACCGAATAATCAGTCGCAGCCGCGCAAACCGCGTCCGCAGGCAGCCCTGTTCTCGGCCAAACCCGGTTCGCGCGGGCATTGATCGGACTTGAGCGGCTTGGGCCGGGCTGGGACAATCGTCGCCATGGATACGCTCGCCAGCTACGACGAACTGCCCTACGACAGCCTGCCCCTGCCTGAAACCCAGCCGGATTTCCTCGCTGCGGTTGCGAAGCTGCATGGCTTCGATGCGCCCGATCCGGCGCAGGCACGCATTCTCGAGCTCGGATGCGCCTCCGGCGGCAACCTGATCCCCTTGGCGTGGCGTTGGCCTGGGTCCGAATGCGTGGGCGTGGAATTGTCGCGCGTGCAGGCAGAGGCAGGGGCCGATTTCATTCGTCATCTGGGACTGTCCAATATCCGCATCGTGCATGGCGATCTTGCCGCGCTGCCTGCTGATCTGGGCGAATTCGATTACATCATCGCGCATGGTGTGTTTTCCTGGGTGCCGCCGGCGATTCAGCGCGCATTGCTCGACGTGTGCCGGTGCCATCTGGCGCCGCATGGCGTGGCCTATGTCAGTTTCAACGTCACGGCGGGCTGGGCGCGACTGATGCCCCTGCGCACGGCGCTGATCGAGCGTACTGCAGCCGACCTGGCTGCACCTGAGCGTTTTGCGGAAGCCCGGCGTGTATTGACCGAACTGGAGGCCGAATGGACTGATCCGGTTCTGCTGAAGGAAATCGCTTATCTGAAATCAGCTGCCCCGTCTTACCTGTTCCATGAATATCTTGCTGAATTCAACACGCCAACGCGGTTTGCCGAGTTCGCTGCGCAACTCGATGACCATGGGCTGCGCTACGTCGGCGAAGCCGGGCCGCGTCACGCGGTGGTCGAGCTCGAGGATGCCTGGGGCCTGATCCCCGAAAGCATGGCCGGCCGCTGGCTGGATGCCGAGGCGGCGCTCGACGAGGCACACGCCATCCGTTTCCGCCGTGCATTGATCGCGCGCGCCGATGCGCCATGCGCCCAGCCGCCTCAGGCCGACGCACTGCGCCAACTGGCATTTCATGCGGATCTACGTAGCGATGACGAAATCGATCTCGAGGCGATGGGCGAACAGGCTTTCGTCAACCCGGCAGGCGGCGCATACCCAGTCGCCCATCCTGCAATGAAGGCGGCGGCAATGATTCTGTCGGCCGCCTATCCTGCCGCACTGACTTATCCGGAACTGCTGGCGTCCACCAAACACGCGATGACCGACTATGACGCCGCCGGGAACTTCGACGAGACGGTGTTTCGGAATGCCTTGTTCCCGTTGGTAATGGCGCATGGCGTGACGCCCAGTGTGGGTACGATGCCGTCCGCGACCGAATCGATCGATCGGCCCCGCGCGCACTCCCTGGCGCGATTGCAGGCAACCTCACCCGGCTGGACGGTGAGCGGTGCGCGTCATGTGGCACTGGAGCTCGATGCGCCTGGGCGTATTCTGCTGAGCCTGCTGGATGGCAACCGCACGCTGGACGAACTCGCGATCGTTCTCCGGAATGTGTTGACCGATGCGGGATATGAGCAGACACCGGAAACCGTCCAGGCAATGACACACCGGATGGTATGGCTGTTTGCGCGCCAGGGCTTGCTGACGGAGTCACCCGGGCCGCAATAATTCAACGAGGCGCCTGCCAGCAGTTGTTGCCGACCTGGACGGTCATGGAGAGTTGTTCGCTGTTGGCGTACAGGACGTATTTGAGTCCCAGATAATCCGAGCCTTTGCGCCAGAACATCGCCAGCAGGTTCTTCTCGCCGCTGGCGACGACGCTGGTGTAGGGAATGACCTTGAGCGGGTTGCCGTACAGGTTGGAATAGTTTGATGCGATGGTGACGAAGTTGCGGAAATCCGGTTCGACTTCCTGGTCGAATTCCACCAGCCTGTCGTTGCAGAACGTGAACAGAAAACGGCGGCCGCCCGGATTATTGGGCCGGTCGTAGGCAAACAGCCCGTCGTTTCCGACCGGCACGGTCTTGTCGAAATTCCAGGTCTTCAGGGCCTGCTCGACCTCGCTGCGGCTCATGCCGTTTTTGAATTCGCCGACCTCCCAGGCCTGAGCGGGCAGGGCGAGCAGCAATCCGGCAAACAGGCAGAACGTTTTCGTTTTGATGGTCATGGTATGCAAGGAGGCAGGCAGGGGCATAGCATACCGCAGCGCCGCGAAGTCACTTGCCGCTGACGGCGCCAAAAACCTTTTTCAGCAGGTCGCTGCCGGCCTGCATCGGGTTGGCGCGAATGGCCGTTTCTTTTTCCCCGATCAGGGTATAGAGCCGGTCGAGCGCCTGCTGCGTGACGTACTGCTCGACATTGGCCTGTTTCTTGTCGAGCAGGTTGAATTGCGCCGCCATGCCGGCATACTGGTTGTACTGCTGGGCCAGGCCGACTTTGTCGGTGTTCGCCTTGACGATGGGCTCGAAGCGTTCGGCGAGCTTGGCCTCCGTTTTCCTGCGGAAGAAATCGGTGGCCGAGGTCTGGCCGCCCGTGAGGATGCCTTTGGCGTCTTCCAATGTCATTTCCTTCACTGCCCCGACCAGCAGGGTCTTGGCTTCCGGCACGGCGGCTTCCGCTGCGCGGTTCATCGACAGCACCAGGTCGTCCGCCTGCTTGCCCATGCCGAACATGCGCATGGCTTTTTCGGCTTTCTGCAGACTGGGCGGCAGTGGGATTTTCAGGGCGGCGTTGCCGAAGAAGCCGTCTTTCTGGCCGAGTTGGGCGACGGCGGCGTCGGCGCCGCGGGTCAGCGCTTCCTTCAATCCGGCGTTGATGTCGGCATTGGAGAGCGCGTCGACGCCGCTGGTCGTGGCGGTCTCGCTGGCAGGTTGGCTGATTACGCCCTTTAGAATTCCGCTCCAGTCGAAGGCGTAGGCAGGCAGGCTTAGCGCAAGGCCGGCTGCCAGCATGATCCAGCGCTTTGAAATCAGTGTAGCCATGATGCGTCTCCTGGGGCGTGTCGGGTTACAGCACTTCTGCGGCATAGTCGGCCAGACGCGAACGCTCACCCCGCTGCAAGGTGACATGGCCGTTATGCGGCCAGCCCTTGAAATGGTCCACCACGTAAGTGAGGCCGGAACTGCCTTCGGTGAGGTAGGGCGTGTCGATCTGGGAGATATTGCCCAGGCACACTACCTTGGTGCCGGGGCCGGCGCGGGTGATCAGCGTCTTCATCTGCTTGGGCGTGAGGTTCTGCGCTTCGTCGATGATGAGGAACTTGTTGAGAAAGGTGCGGCCGCGCATGAAGTTCAGCGACTTGACCTTGATGCGCGAACGGATCAGGTCCTGCGTGGCAGCGCGTCCCCATTCGCCGGCATCGTCGTCGCTCTTGTTCAGTACGTCGAGGTTGTCTTCCAATGCGCCCATCCACGGCGTCATTTTCTCTTCCTCGGTCCCGGGCAGGAAACCGATGTCCTCGCCGACCGGGACGGTCACGCGGGTCATGATGATTTCGGTGTAGATCTTCTTGTCGAGCACCTGGGCCAGGCCGGCGGCCAGCGTGAGCAAGGTCTTGCCGGTGCCAGCCTGGCCGAGCAGGGTGACGAAGTCGATCTCGGGATCCATCAGTACGTTGAGTGCAAAGTTCTGCTCGCGGTTGCGCGAGGTAATACCCCAGACGTTGTTCTTGTGGTGGCTGAAGTCGCGCACCGTGACCATCTCGGCCTGCTTGCCCTCGACCTTCAGTACCTTCGCATAGAGTGGGTTGGGGCCTTCCTGGAAGACGAATTCGTTCGGCAGCAGGCTGGTGACCAGCGGTCCCTTGATGCGGTAGTAGGTCTGGCCGTTGGCTTGCCACGATTCCATGCCTTTGCCGTGCGTGTCCCAGAAGTTGGCGGGCAGCTCGCGCAGGCCGGCGTAGAGCAGGTCGGTGTCTTCCAGCACCTTGTCGTTGAAGTAATCCTCGGCAGGCAGACCCAGCGCACGCGCCTTGATGCGCATGTTGATGTCTTTCGACACCAGGATGACCTGCCGTTTGGGATAGTGGCGCGATAGGAACAGCACGACGCCGAGGATCTGGTTGTCGACCTTGCTGGTCGGCAGGCTCAGCGGGATGTCGCCGGTGATCGCCTGGGTCTGCAGGAACAGCCGGCCGGTGGCGGCGTTATGGCTATGCGGTGCGAGCGGCACGCCTTCCTCGATGCTGTCGAGCTTGCTGACGATCTCGTCGAGAAAACGGCTGGCCTGGCGAGCGTTGCGCGATACCTCGTTCATGCCCTTTTTGTGCTGGTCGAGTTCCTCCAAGGTTGCGATCGGCACATAGACGTCGTGTTCTTCGAAGCGATACAGGCTGGTGGGGTCGTGCATCAGCACGTTGGTATCCAATACGAACAACTTGGTCAGAGTGGCGGCTTTTCTCGGCATGTCGATTTCGTTGCTAAGTGAGGACAGGAATGCATTCATCCTACCTCAAGCCGGAGCCTGCTTGTCCAGTCAAAAATTAAACGCAGGCTCTGCCGGTCCGCGCGAATGGGATGCCGTAATTCTCAGTAGAATGTTCGGCTCTCCAGCTCGGAACCTCGAGAGGAACATGATGCGCGAACTTATCTGTGCAACGACGCCCATGCGATCCGGATGGACATCGGGCCGACCTGCCATCGCGCTTCTGCTGGTCTGGTTGTGGTCGCAGCCGCTTTGCGCCGAGGTCACAGCGCACATTTTGTTGCAGGATTCGCCCCTTGCGGGGTTCCAGTACCATGCAGGGAGGGCGCTGTGGTCGCAGATGCGGGTGGGCGATGCGCTAGCCCTGGTACGCGAACCGGACAATTCCCACGATGCCGGGGCGGTGCGGGTGGAATGGCAGGGCCACAAGATCGGCTATGTGCCGCGTCGCGAGAATTCCGATGTGGCGCGTCTGCTCGACCGGGGACAGGTACTGGAGGCACGCATTGTTCGTTTGTCCGATGTGCGCGACCCGTGGTCGCGGGTGCGCTTCGAAATCCTGATACCCGTTCAACCCGCTGCCGGGCAGGACTCGCCATGAAACGTCTGATTGTCTGCTGCAACCGGTAAAATCGCACGGATGAAATTGCTTGTCCTCGATACCTCCACCGAATGGTGTTCGGCTGCGCTGTGGCTGGACGGCCATGTCCAGGCGCGCCGGATACTGGCCGAACAGCGGCACAGCAGCTTGCTGCTGCCAATGGTGGACGACCTTCTGCGCGAATCGGCGATAGCCCTGCGCCAACTTGACGGCATCGCCTATGGCGCCGGCCCCGGCTCGTTTACGGGCCTCAGGATCGCCTGTGCGGTGACGCAGGGGCTGGCATTGGGCGCCGACCTGCCGGTGGTGGGCGTCTCCACGCTGGAATCGATCGCCGAACAGGCGGGCGCGGAGCAGGTGTTGACCGTACTTGACGCGCGCATGGCCGAGGTCTACTGGGCGGCCTACCGGAGAGATGGCGTCGACTGGCACACGGTGAGCGAGCCGCAGCTGGCGCTGCCCGAATCGGTGGCGGTGCCGGAAGGGGGCGACTGGGTCGGCGCCGGCAATGGCTTCGTCGCATTGGGCAACGTGTTGCGTCCGCGTCTGGCCGCGCGTCTGGCGCGCATCGACGACACGCTGATGCCCGATGCCGCCGCGATGGCGCCGCTCGCCGCCCGTGCATTCGAACGTGGCGAGCGGCAGGATGCGGCGCTGGCCGCGCCGATCTATCTGCGTGACAAAGTGGCGCTGACAGTGGACGAGCGTCGCGCGAGGTGCTCTGCATGAGTGCCGTCTTCGAAATTGCCCACCACCTGCGGCCGATGACCGAGGCCGACCTGCCACGCATCCACAGGATCGAACTCGCAAGCTACGAGTACCCGTGGAGCCCGGGCAATTTCGCCGACTCGCTGAGCGCCGGCTACAGCATGTGGGTGCGCGAGGCCGAGGGTGAAATCATCGGCTACTACGCATTGATGGTCGCAGCGGGCGAGGCGCATCTGCTCAACCTTACCATCGCCCCGATCTGGCGCCGGCATGGTCTCGGCCGCGACCTGCTCGAGCACTGTCTGGCGCGGGCCTGCGACCACAAGGCCGCAAGTCTGTTTCTCGAGGTGCGAACCTCCAATGCCGCCGCCATCGCGCTATACCATGGCAGCGGTTTCGTCGATCTGGCGGTGCGCCGGGGCTACTACCCGGCCCGCAACGGCCGCGAGGATGCACTCATCATGAAGAAGGATCTGGCATGCTGAGCCGTGACGACGTGTTCAGCGAACTGGGTATCGGCCCCGCCTGGCGGTTGCGTGAAACGCTTCCTGCTTCCCGCGCACCACTTGTTGCGCCTCAGTCGCCGTCCTACACCTGGGACCAGCTGGCCGACGCTGTCGCGCATTGCACCGCCTGCAAGCTCTCCGCCACGCGCACACAGGGCGTATTGGGCGTCGGCGACCGCAACGCGGACTGGCTCATCATCGGCGAAGCGCCCGGGGCGGATGAAGACCGGATAGGCGAGCCGTTCGTCGGCCAGGCGGGCAAGCTGCTCGACGCCATGCTGGCTTCGATCGGCCTTCGGCGCGGCGACAACGTCTACATCGCCAACGTGCTGAAATCGCGCCCGCCCGGCAACCGCAATCCCGAGCCGGACGAAGTGGCCGCGTGCCGGCCCTACCTGCTGGCGCAGATCGAACTCATCCGGCCGAAGCTCATCCTCGCGCTGGGGCGTTTTGCCGCGCAAAGCCTGCTCGACACCGACGAGGCGATCAGCCGCCTGCGCGGCCGCGTGCACCAGTTCCAGAATGTGCCGCTGGTGGTGACCTATCATCCGGCCTACCTGCTGCGCAACCTGCCCGACAAGGCGCGCGCCTGGGAAGATCTGTGCCTGGCCCGACGCACGATGCAGGCCCTCGTCACAGCTTAACCGCTCACCGCTCACGACTTACTACTCACCCACAATGAAACTTCTGCATTCCGCGCTGCGTTTTCGCGTCAATTATTTTTCCGACCTTGGCCGCCATCAGGTGGTGATATGGATGCCCGGCGACACGCCGCCCGTCGATGCCCAGGTCGATGTCGGGCCGAAGATCGAGCACGAGGTGCCGAACGAGGTGTTCCGCAGCGACATCGCGCCGCTGAAACTGGGGCGTTTCTACCCATCGCAGCTGCTGCATGCCGACGACGCGCCCGCCCCGATGTTCCGGGTGACGAAGCTGAGCGAATCCAGCTTCGTCGCCAACTTCAGCCATCCGCTGCAAGGCCGCATCTTCAGCATCGACAGCGGCAAGAGCGACGTCTCGACCGAGCCGGTCGGCAAGGTGGAGCAACTGCTCGAATGGAGCGGCATGGAAACGCAGGTGCAGACACCGACCGATTTCGAGGGGCCGGATGCATTCAGCCGCGAGGACGAATTCCCCGATACCGAGTTTTACGCACTCGCCCGCAAGGTCACCCACGTCGACGCCGTCTGCGCGCGCCGCATCCAGGCGCTGTACCGCACCGTACTGCCAGAGAACGGGCGGGTGCTCGACCTGATGGCAGGCTGGCGCTCGCATCTGCCGGACACCGTGCAGTCGGCAGCCGGCCTGGGCCTCAATGCCGAGGAGCTCGACGACAACCCACAGCTCGCCGAGCGTATCGTGAAGGACATCAACGCCGATCCCGTACTGCCTTTCCCCGACGCCAGTTTTGACGCCGTGGTGTGCACGGTGTCGTTCGAATACCTGACGCAACCGCATAAGATCGTTGCCGAAGCCAGACGGGTCTTGAAGCCGGGCGGCATGTTCGTGGTGACGTTGTCGCACCGCTATTTTCCACCCAAGGTGATCCGGTTGTGGACGCAGCTGCATCCGATGGAGCGCATGGCCTGGGTCGGCACGCTGATCAAGCAGGCCGGCTTCAAGAAGGTGGAAACCTATGTCGAGCGCGGACTCAGGCGTCCCAAGGACGACCGCTATGCCGACAAGCTGACGGAATCCGACCCTTTGTTTGCCACGTGGGGCGTGGCGTAGACTGCATCATTGAAACAATCCTTCAACCTGGGAGACGACGATGTTCAAATGGCTCAATGCGTTCAAATGGATGCTTGCAGGATGCATGGCGCTGGCCTTGTCCGGCTGCGGCTACAACACGCTGCAAAGTTCCGATGAAGAGATCAAGGCCACCTGGGCCGAGGTGCTGAACCAATACCAGCGCCGCGCCGATCTGGTGCCGAACCTGGTCAATGTGGTGAAAGGTTATGCGGCGCACGAGAAGGATGTGTTCATCAGCGTCACCGAGGCCCGCGCCCGCGTGGGATCGATCCAGGCAACCCCCGATCTGATCAACGACGAAGCCGCGTTCCAGAAGTTCATCGCTGCACAGGGCGAACTCACCGGCGCGCTCTCGCGCCTGCTGCTCGTTGCCGAGAACTATCCCCAGCTCAAGGCAGATGGCCTGTTCCGTGATCTGCAGGCACAGCTCGAAGGCACCGAGAACCGCATCACGGTCGCGCGCAATCGCTACATCGCCGCCGTGAAGACCTATAACGTCACGGTGCGCTCCTTCCCGTCCAATTTGACGGCGATGATGTTCGGCTACAAAACCAAGCCGACCTTCACGGTGGAAAACGAAAAGGCCATCGCCATACCGCCCAAGGTCGATTTTGGTACGTCCGCTCCGGCCCCCTCGGCTACACCTGCGCCCGCTGCGCCTGCGCCCGCTGCGCCTGCGGGTGCTTACTGATCCCCGGATGACCCGGCTGCTCCGGACGCATGCGATCTTTCACGGGCTTCAGTCCGTAGAAAGTCGGAGTTCCCTTGTGAGGCGCCTCGCGTTCGGTCTTCTGCTTGCGCTTGTCGCGCTGACCACGTGGGCGCAGGTGGCAGTGCCCGAGCTGTCGCGCCGCGTGACGGACCTGACTGCCACGCTCAGCGCCGGACAAGTCGCCGCGCTTGAAAACAAGCTGGCCGCCTTCGAAGCCCAGAAGGGCAGCCAGATCGCGGTGCTGATCGTGCCCACGACGCAGCCGGAAGATATTGCCCAGTTTGGCATCCGCGTGGCCGATCAATGGAAGGTTGGCCGCAAGAAAGTTGACGACGGGGTGATCCTGATTGTTGCCAAGGACGACCGCACATTGCGACTGGAAGTCGGCTATGGGCTCGAAGGTGCGATCCCCGACGCGATTGCCAAGCGCGTGATTGCCGAAACCATCACCCCCTATTTCAAGGCGGGCGATTTCAATGGTGGCATCGATGCTGGCGTGCAGCAGGTGATGCAACTGATCGAAGGCGAACCCTTGCCGCCGCCCAGCGCATCCGGCCAAAGCGAGGGAGACGGCGTATTCGTCATGCTGATCGTCGGCGGTATGGTCGCGGGCTGGTTGCTCGCCACCTTGATGAGCCGCCCGGCAGCGGGTGGCATCGCCGCACTGGGCAGTGGCGTGGCCGGTGCCTTCCTGCTGGGATTGACCCCCTTGCTGCTGTTCATCGTCGTGTTCGTGTTTGCCGGCGTGGCCACGGGATTCCGCCACGGTGGCGGCTGGTCGAGCGGCGGTGGTGGATGGGGCGGCGGCGGGTTCGGCGGCGGCTCGTGGGGCGGCGGAGGTGGTGGGTTTGGCGGAGGAGGCGCATCAGGCTCATGGTGAATGTCAAACGCTGGCTCAAGCATCTGTTCATGCCGCCTTGGGCATGGCGACGCGCATTCCCGCGCACCACGCTCGATGCGATCGAGTCGGCGATCCGGGAATCGGAAACGCGCCATGGCGGTGAAATCCGTTTCGCCATCGAGAACAGTCTGCCGGCTTTCTGGGTCTGGCGCGGCATGACGGGACGCAAGCGCGCGCTCGAGGCGTTTTCCTTCCTGCGCGTGTGGGATACCGAACACAACAGCGGCGTGCTGGTGTATCTGCTGCTGGCTGACCGCGACATCGAAATCATTGCGGACCGCGGCATAGCCGCGCGAGTGGATCCGGCAGCCTGGGGCGTGGTGGCCGAGGCCATGGAAGCGGATTTCAGACGGGGCGAATTCGAGCATGGCGTGCTGGAAGGCGTCCGGCAGATCAGCACGCTGCTGGCTGCGCATTTCCCGCCCGGGAAGCGTAATCCGGACGAACTGCCGGACCGGCCCGTGATTGTGCCCAGTGGATACAAGTGAGGAGACGAGATGCAGGCGCGATGAGCGTGGTGAAATCGCAGGCTCCGGAGCGTACCGGCCAGGCCTGATCCGGCCGTCAGTGGACGACGTCGTGGCGATGGCGTAGCCAGACCGTCGCCATCACTGCGCTGATGAACAGGCCGAATACCAGGACGATGGTGTGGATGTGCCAGTCGGCACGCACCATCAGGGCGTAGGCGCCGGTCAGTAGCAGAATGCTGATGTTCTCGTTGAAATTCTGCTGGGCGATGGAATGGCCTGCCCCCATCAACAGATGTCCGCGGTGTTGCAGCAGGGCATTCATCGGCACCACGAAATAGCCTGCCAGCACGCCCGCCAGGGTGAGCAGGAACACGGCGGGGATCAGGCTTTCCACCCAGATCAGGGCGATCGGCACGAAGCCGAGGAGGATGCCGGCCGGGAGCACGCTGATGGCACGCTGCAGGCGGACGAATTTTCCTGCCAGGATCGAGCCGATGGCAATACCGAACGCTGACGCGGCGGTGAGCTGGGTGGCCTGGTCGAGGCCGTATTTCAGATTGAGCGCGGCCCAGGCGATGATGAGCAGACGCAGCGTGGCGCCGACGCCCCAGAACAGGGTGGTGACGGCGAGCGACACCTGGCCGAGGGGGTCGCGCCACAGGAGAAGAAAGCTGTGTCCGAAGTCATGCAGGATATACAACGGCGAACGATTGGGCAGTTTGTGGTCGATCGGCAGACGCGGGATGAACAGATTGATGAACGCGGCGCCGAGGTAGAGCCCGGTGATGACGACGATGGCAAATTTGGGCGCGATGACGGCTGCAGAGAGCCCGGCGGTCGCCAGGATGCGCTCGGCAAAATGCGGGTTGATGAGCGCGCCGCCAATGATGGCGCCGAGCACGATGGCGGCGACCGTGGTGCCTTCCATCCAGCTGTTGGCGACAATGAGTTTCTCGCTAGGCAACAACTCGGTGAGGATGCCGTACTTGGCAGGCGAATACATGGCGGCACCGATGCCGACAATGGCATAGGCCAGCAAGGGATGCAGCCCGGCCAGCATGGTCAGGCAGCCCGCGAATTTGAGCGTGTTGGCGATGAGCATGACGCGCCCCTTGGGGAGCGCATCCGCGAACGGGCCCACCAACGGGGCCAGCACGATATAGGCAATGACGAAAACTGTCTGCAGCAGCGGCGAATACCATTCGGGCGCCGAGGAGAAAACCAGCAGGCCGATCGCAGCGAACAGCAGGGCATTGTCGGCCAAAGCGGACAGGAACTGCGCAAGCAGGATGGTGTAAAACGCGCGATTCAACTGGGGCGGCCTGGACTACGATCGGCGCAATGCCCTGCCGGCCCGGAGGGGAGGGGCGCAGGAAAGTTCAACTGTTACAACAGCTTGATTATGGGATGGTTTCAACACGGACGGGTTTGTGGTTGAATAAAAATCTTTTCTGACCCAAGGACGGGATTTAATGGCCGACCGCAGACTACAAGTATTCTACACCGTCGCCAAGCAGCTCAGCTTTACCAAGGCCGCCGATATTCTGTACATGACGCAGCCCGCGGTGACCTTCCAGGTCAAGCAGTTGGAAGAACATTTCAACACCCGCTTGTTCGAGCGCAGCCATGGAAAGATTTCGCTGACCCCGGCGGGCGATCTGGTACTGGGCTATGCCGAGCGCATTTTGGCTTTGACCGGCGAGATGGAAGCGCGCGTGGGCGAGTTGACCGGACAGGTGACGGGCCCCCTGATGATCGGTGCATCCACCACCATTGCCGAATACCAGCTGCCACGCATTCTGGGCGAATTCAAGGAACGTTTCCCGCAGGTCCAGGCGCGTCTCACAGTGGCCAATTCGGAAACGGTGGCGGCGAAAGTGGCCGATCATTCGCTCGACGTCGGACTGATCGAGGCGCCTTCTCACAATCCCAACCTGACCACGCTGGCCTGCTGCGAAGACGAACTGGTGATGATTTGTTCGCCGAATCATGCGCTGGCTTCGCGTTCGAGCGTGAACGCGCACGACATCTCCGCGCAGCCTTACGTGTCCCGCGAACACGGTTCGGGCACGCGGGAAGTGGTGGATGACTTCTTCAAAGACAATGGCGTCAATCCGGACGATCTGCATATTGAAATGGAATTGGGCAGCCGCGAGGCGATCAAGGGGGCAGTTGAGGCCAATCTCGGCGTGGCCATCATGTCGGCATCCACCGTCACCAAGGAGATCCAGCTCGGCACGCTCGCTGCGATTCCCTTGAAGCCCAGGCTGACGCGCGAACTTTCCATGGTGTATGCACCGGAAAAATTCCGCAGCAAGCTGCTCGACGCCTTCATCAGCTTCGTCGAAAACAAGTTTCAGCAGTGCAATGTCGATGTCGTTCCGATGAAACGGCCGGTCAAGGGGCGCAACCGCTGATGCGCGACAGCAAGCGTCTCGTGTCGCTATTCCGCTTGCTGTCGGAATCGCGGCAGCAGGCCTTGCTGGATTACGCGGAATTCCTGGCTGACAAGGAAGGTGCCGAAACCGCCAGCGCACCCCCGGCAGAGCCGCTTCCGATTCCGCGGCCCGAGCAGGAAAATGTGGTCAAGGCAATCCAGCGCCTGATGCAGACTTACCCGATGCTGGAACGCAATCAGATATTTCATGAAGCCTCAGCGCAGATGACGCGTCATCTGGTGCACGGCGTGGCAGCCGTCGAGGCGATTGATGAACTGGAACGGATTTTTGCGCGCCAGTATCAACAGCATCTCGACGCCTTGAAGAAGGACCCGCAGCCGTCCTGACGTTGCGCAGGCTTTAGCCGGGCAGCAGGCTTCCGCATTGCCAGCAACTCAGGAAATTGCCGGGATTGCGCTCGCCGCAGTGCGGGCAAATCTTTTCCGCACCGGGCTTCACGTTCAGAAAATCCGCCAATACCTCGCGCGCTTGGCATTCCCGGGTGTCGTCCTCGACCCACACTTCGGGCTGGGCCTGGAGGAAGGGAACCTCGCCCAGCGCGCCCGCGGCGTTGGCATTGAAGATGTGGCTGGCGATGCCGAGGCTGGACAGGGCGTCGACGACCAGTTGGGCATCGAGCAGGGTGGGGGCGATGTGGACCCGTTTCATCGACGGGCGAATACAGGTGTTACGCCTTGCGGCGGATGCGCACGATCAGATCGATGCCTTCGGTCACCATGCCGGGTGGCAGCGGCGGCAGGCCGGAAATCTGTATGTGCTCGGCGTCGATGTCGGACAGCTTGCCGCTGTCGACCTCATAGAGGTGATGGTGCGGGTCGGTGTTGGGGTCGAAGAACACCTTGCTGGGATCGACGATGACTTCGCGCACCAAGCCTTTTTCCAGGAACAGCTTGAGCGTGTTGTAGACCGTGGCCTTGGAGGTTTCGGAGTGGCGGGTGTTGACGATCGCCATCACCTGATCGGCCGAGAGGTGCTCCTGACGCGAAAACAGCGCGTGCGCAATCTCGATCCGCTGGTGGGTCGGATTGATGTCGTGGCTGCGCAAAAGGCCGGCCATATTGTCGCGCGTGTAATGCATGCGCCTTATGATAAACACCAATCTGGACTTTGTCTAATTCCCGGAATGGGTATGACCAGCATCTGGAAAGGCCCGCCCGCGCGCGGCGCGGCGCCAAAACCGGTACAATCCCAACCAGTCTTCCACCCTTATTTTGTGAAGCAGGAATCCTGTGGTTACCCTCACCCGCCTCGACAGCACCGAGCCTGATTTCCAGGCACGCCTTGCCCGTCTGTTGCAATTCGACGATGCGGCCGACGCCGCCATCGAGCAGACGGTTGCCGCCATACTGCACGACGTGAAAACGCGGGGCGATGCGGCCGTGCTCGAATATACCGAACGCTTCGACCGCCTGCCGGCGGCCTCGGTCGTCAGCCTGGAGCTGAATGCTGCGCAATTGCGGACCGCACTCGAAGCCCTGCCGGCCGACACGTGCCAGGCGTTGGAGGCCGCAGCGGATCGCGTACGCCGCTATCACGAGAAGCAGCTCCAGGGTTCGTGGACTTATACCGAGGATGACGGCACCGTACTGGGGCAGAAAGTGACGCCGCTCGATCGCGTCGGACTGTATGTGCCGGGCGGCAAAGCCGCCTATCCGTCGTCAGTGCTGATGAACGCGATTCCGGCCAAGGTGGCAGGCGTCGGCGAACTCATCATGGTGGTACCGACCCCGGGCGGTGAGCACAACCAGCTGGTACTGGCCGCTGCCGCGATCGCAGGGGTTGATCGTGTGTTCACCATCGGTGGCGCGCAGGCCGTGGCGGCGCTGGCCTACGGCACCCAAACCGTGCCGCAGGTCGACAAGATCGTCGGCCCGGGCAACGCCTACGTGGCAGCGGCCAAGCGCCGCGTGTTCGGTACGGTGGGCATCGACATGATCGCCGGCCCGTCCGAAATCCTCGTCATTGCTGACGGCAACACGCCGCCGGAATGGGTGGCGATGGACTTATTTTCCCAAGCCGAACACGACGAGATGGCGCAGTCGATCCTGCTGTCGCCGGATGCGGCCTACCTCGATGCGGTGGCGGCGGCAATCAACCAATTGATTGGAGAAATGCCGCGTAGCGAAGTGATCCGCACTTCGCTCACCAATCGCGGGGCGCTGATCAAGACGCGCGACCTCGACGACGCGGTGGCGATTTCGAATACGATCGCGCCAGAACACTTGGAACTGTCGGTGGCGGATCCCGATGCGCTGCTGCCCACGCTGCGCCACGCCGGCGCGATCTTCATGGGAAAAAATACCTGCGAGGCGCTGGGCGATTACTGCGCCGGACCGAACCACGTACTGCCAACCTCGCGCACCGCGCGCTTCTCGTCCCCGCTGGGCGTGTACGATTTCCAGAAGCGCAGCAGCCTGATCCATGTGTCGCAGGCCGGCGCGCAGACACTCGGGCGGATCGCCGCCACGCTTGCCTATGGCGAAGGCCTGCAGGCGCACGCGCGCTCGGCCGAGTATCGTCTGGTCCATAAATGAGCCCGCTGCTTCCATGAGTCGTTATTGGAGCGCCGTGGTGCACGGCCTGACGCCCTATGTGCCGGGCGAGCAGCCGAAGCTGGCCAATCTGGTCAAGCTCAACACCAACGAGAATCCCTACGGCCCCAGCCCGAAGGTGCTCGACGCCGTGCGCGCGGAAGCGGCCGACACGCTGCGTCTCTATCCCGACCCTGGCTCGGACCGGCTTCGAGCCGGCATCGCGGCGTATCATGGCGTGGCGGCCGACCAGGTGTTCGTCGGCAACGGTTCCGACGAGGTGCTGGCGCATGCGTTCATGGCGCTGCTGAAGCACGGCCAGCCGATCCTGTTTCCCGACATCAGCTATAGCTTCTACCCCGTGTATTGCGGGCTGTACGAGATCGCCTACCGGCAGATTCCGCTGACGGACACATTCGAGATCAGGATCGACGATTATCTCGCGCCCAACGGCGGAGTGATTTTCCCCAATCCCAATGCTCCGACCGGACGTTTGCTGCCGCTGAGCGAGATCGAGCGTCTGCTGGCAGGCAATCCGGACTCGGTGGTGGTGATCGACGAAGCCTACATCGATTTCGGCGGCGAGTCGGCAGTGAGACTGGTGGCCCGTTATCCGCAGTTGCTGGTCGTCCGCACACTGTCCAAATCGCATGCCCTGGCCGGCCTGCGTGTCGGCTATGCCATCGGCCAGACACATCTGATCGAGGCGCTCAACCGGGTGAAAGACAGCTTCAACTCCTATCCGCTCGATCGCTTCGCCCAGGCAGGGGCTTTGGCTTCGATGGAAGACCATGCCTATTTCGAGTCCATTTGCGCCAAAGTGGTGGCGACGCGCACCCGGCTGGTGGCCGGTATGGAAGCCCTGGGTTTCCAGGTGCTGCCCTCGGCCGCCAACTTCATCTTCGCTCGCCATCCTGCCCAGGACGGCGCTGCATTGGCTGCCGCACTGCGCGAGCGCAGCATCATCGTGCGGCATTTCCGGAATCCGGCCCGTATTGCGCCGTTTTTACGCATCACGATCGGCACCGATTCGCAATGCGACGCACTGCTTGTCGCGTTGAAAGCCATTGTGAACTGCTAGAATTCTTCTACAGCCTTATTTTCCGACGCCATGCGCACCGCACAAGTCACTCGCAATACCCTCGAAACCCAGATCGCGGTCAGTCTCAATCTCGACGGTACGGGCGTATCCAACCTCGATACCGGCGTGCCGTTTCTCGATCACATGCTCGACCAGATCGCGCGTCATGGCCTGATCGACCTGGATGTCCAGGCCAAGGGTGATCTGCATATCGATGCCCACCACACGGTGGAAGATACGGGCATCACCCTGGGACAAGCCTTCGCCCAGGCGCTCGGCGACAAGAAAGGCATCCGCCGCTATGGCCATGCCTACGTGCCGCTGGATGAAGCACTCTCGCGTGTGGTGATCGACCTGTCCGGTCGGCCAGGGCTGGAATACCACGTCGACTACACGCGTGCGCGCATCGGCGAATTCGACGTCGACCTGTTCCTCGAGTTCTTCCGCGGCTTCATCAACCACGCGGGTGTCACGCTGCACATCGACAACCTGCGCGGGATCAACGCACACCATCAGGCCGAGACGATCTTCAAGGCCTTCGGCCGTGCGCTGCGGATGGCGATGGAAGCCGACGCACGCATGGGCGACATACTGCCCTCGACAAAAGGCGCACTATGATCGCAACGCGAATCCTGGAGGTTGGGCAGTGAGCGTCGATATCGCCGTCATCGACTATGGCATGGGCAACCTGCGTTCGGTCTCCAAGGCCATCGAGCACGTCGCGCCGTCGGCCAGCGTGGCGGTGACGTCCGATCCGGCGGTGATCGCGGCAGCCGGACGCGTGGTGTTTCCCGGACAGGGCGCGGCGCCCGACTGCATGCGCGAAATCGATGCGCGCGGCCTGCGTCAGGTGATCATCGACGCCGCCCGCGGCAAGCCCTTCCTGGGGATATGCATGGGCATGCAGGTGCTGTTCGAGCACAGCGAGGAAGGCGATACCGCCTGCCTTGGCATCCTGCCCGGCACGGTGCAGCGATTCCCGCACGAGGCGATGCATGACGATGCCGGTAACAAGCTCAAGGTCCCACACATGGGCTGGAACAATGTCCATCAGGCGATGCCGCATCCCTTGTGGACGGGGATCGAGGAGGGCGCGCGTTTCTATTTCGTCCACAGCTATTTTGTGCAGCCGACCGCGCCCGATGTGATCGCGGGGTTTTCGCACTACCCGTTTCCGTTTACCTGCGCGGTGGCGTCGGAGAACATCTTTGCAGTCCAGTTTCATCCGGAAAAGAGTCAGAATGATGGCTTGACGCTACTGGGCAATTTTGTAACCTGGAATCCGGGCGAGCGCGATACCGCCTGCGATATGTCCGGCGCAGCCTGCGCCTAATTTTCTCCCGTACGACCCTGCTGATCAGCCATGTTAATTATTCCTGCGATCGACCTTAAAGACGGCCACTGCGTGCGCCTGGAACAAGGCGAAATGGACAAGGCCACTGTGTTTTCCGAAGACCCGGCCGCCACGGCACGCCACTGGAAGGAGCAGGGCGCGCGGCGCCTGCATCTGGTCGACCTGAACGGCGCATTTGCCGGCAAGCCGGTCAACGATGCGGCGATTCGTTCGATCGTCGCTGCGGTGGGGGATGAAATGCCGGTGCAACTCGGCGGCGGCATTCGTGACCTCGCCACCATCGAGCGCTATCTCGACGATGGTGTGCGCTACGTTATCATCGGTACGGCCGCGGTGAAAAATCCCGGCTTCCTGCACGAGGCCTGCGATGCTTTCCCCGGGCACGTGATGGTCGGGCTGGATGCCAAGGATGGCAAGATCGCCGTCGAAGGCTGGTCCAAGATCACCGGCCACGATGTGATCGATCTGGCCAAGCGTTTCGAGGGCTACGGCGTCGAGGCCGTCATCTATACCGACATCGGGCGCGACGGCATGCTCACTGGGGTGAACGTGGACGCCACCCAGCGGCTGGCGCAGGCGCTGTCGATTCCGGTCATCGCCAGCGGCGGCGTGACCAACCTCGACGACGTCCGGGCACTCTCCGCCGTGGCCAAGGACGGCATCATCGGCGCGATCACCGGACGTGCAATCTATCAGGGTACGCTCGACTTCGCCGAGGCGCAGAAGCTTGCCGATGAACTGGCTGGCGGCGTGTTCGGAGTCTGACCTGAGGACTGACCATGCTGGCAAAGCGCATCATTCCCTGTCTCGACGTCACCAACGGCCGCGTAGTCAAGGGCGTCAATTTCGTCGAGTTGAAGGATGCCGGCGACCCGGTCGAAATCGCCCGCCGTTATAACGAGGCGGGCGCCGACGAACTGACCTTTCTCGACATCACTGCATCGTCCGACAACCGGGACCTGATCCTGCACATCATCGAGGCGGTCGCTTCGGAAGTGTTTATTCCGCTGACGGTGGGCGGCGGAGTGCGCGCAGTCGGGGACGTGCAGCGTCTGCTCAACGCTGGTGCCGACAAGGTCAGCATCAATACTTCCGCGGTCACCAACCCACAACTGGTGAAGGATGCGGCCGACCGTTACGGCAGCCAGTGCATTGTGGTGGCGATCGACGCCAAGCGCGCCGGCGATCACTGGGAAATCTTCACCCACGGCGGTCGCACGGCCACCGGGCTGGACGCGGTCGAGTGGGCAAAGAAAATGGAAAGCCTGGGTGCGGGCGAACTGCTGCTTACCTCGATGGATCGCGACGGAACAAAAAGCGGCTTCGACTTGGAACTCACGCGCGCGATTTCCGAGGCGGTCGACATCCCCATCATCGCGAGCGGCGGCGTCGGCACGCTGCAGCATCTGGTCGATGGTGTGAAGGAAGGCCGGGCCGATGCGGTGCTGGCGGCCAGCATCTTCCACTTCGGCGAATATGGAGTGGATGAGGCGAAGCGCTACATGAAACAGCACGGTATCGAGGTGCGCCTGTGAACGACTGGCTCGATGCCGTCAAATGGGATGCGCAAGGGCTCGTTCCGGCGATCGCGCAGGACACCGCCAGCGGGGAAATCCTCATGGTGGCGTGGATGAACCGCGAGGCCCTGGAAGAAACGGCACGCACGCTGCGCGGAGTGTACTGGTCGCGTTCGCGCAACAAACTGTGGCGCAAGGGCGAAGAATCCGGCCATGTGCAGAACGTCAGTGAAATCCGCCTTGATTGCGATAACGATGTGGTGTTGCTCAAAATTGAACAGCTGGGCGGCATTGCCTGTCATACCGGGCGCCGCTCGTGCTTTTTCCAGAAGCTGGACAATGGCCACTGGGTGACGACTGCCCCGGTGCTGAAGAATCCCGACGAGATCTACCGCAAATGAGCGATATCCTCGACCGCCTGGCCGATACGCTGGAAGCGCGCAAGCAGGCGTCGCCCGACAGCTCCTACGTTGCCAAGCTCTACGCCAAGGGCACGGATGCCATCCTGAAAAAAATCGGCGAAGAAGCGACTGAGACCGTGATGGCGGCGAAGGACGGCCAGGCCGAAAAGATCATCTACGAAGTCGCCGATTTGTGGTTTCATACCCTGGTGTTGCTGGCGTACAAGGGATTGAAGCCGGCGGATGTGCTGAACGAACTGGCGCGTCGCGAAGGCTTGTCAGGACTGACCGAAAAAGCGAATCGACATGAGTGACTGCATTTTCTGCAAAATCGCGGCCGGACAATTGCCGAGCGGAAAGGTCTATGAAGACGACGATGTGCTGGCTTTTCACGACATCCATCCGTTCGCGCGGGTGCATTTCCTGATCATTCCGAAGGCGCACATCGCGGCCCTGTCCGATTGCTTGCCCGAGCATCAGGCGCTCCTGGGCAAGATGTTGTTGCTGGCGCCGCGTCTGGCCAAGGAACAGGGGCTAGACACGGGCTTCAAGACCTTGATCAACACCGGACGCGGCGGTGGCCAGGAAGTGTTCCATATCCATGTTCACGTATTTGGCGGGGGCGATCCCGCCAGGAAAAGTTAAATTTAAAGGAGACATTCCATGGGCAGCTTTAGCATTTGGCACTGGTTGATCGTTCTGGTAATCGTGCTACTGATTTTCGGTACCAAAAAACTGCGCAACATCGGCAGCGATCTGGGCGGTGCGGTCAAGGGGTTCAAGGACGGCATGAAGGAAGATGCACCCAAATTGAGCGACAAGGATGAGACCGGGCATACCATCGATGCCGAAGTGAAGGACAAGCACCATTCCTAAGTGTGTGGCCTGGAAGGATCGGGCAATCCACCGCATCGATACCTTTCCTGCCCCGGAATCCTGACCCACAACACTTTCTATGTTCGATATCGGATTCTCTGAGCTTGTCGTCATCGGTGTGGTTGCGCTGATCGTCATCGGCCCCGAGCGGTTGCCCAAGGTCGCGCGTACGGCAGGGCATCTGTACGGCCGCTTGCAGCGTTATGTGTCGTCGGTCAAGTCGGATATCGGCCGCGAGATCCAGTTGGACGAGCTTCGCCGGGCCGGCCAGAGTTTCAAGGACTCGGTCGAGTCGGCGGCATCGGGTGTCGAACAGCAGGCCACCGTGGTCGACGATTTCCTGCGCAAGGAAGCGAACAACGTCACACAGGCTGTGACGGAGAGCGTGGCCAGTGTGGGATCGGTTCCCGTTGCGGAGCCCGCGATACCACAACAACGCGAAACCGAACATGCGCTGCAGCAGAGCCTGCCGCTGGATGAGCCAGACCAGAATACCGGACGTGCGGTGCCGGCTTCTACAGGGACGGCATCCAGCGAAAGCCCGGGTAAATCTGCATGAGCGATACCGAAGACACCTTTATCTCGCATCTCATCGAAATGCGGGACCGCCTGCTGCGCGCGGTGCTAGCAGTCGTGATCATCTTCGTCTGTCTCTTCCCGTGGGCACAAGATATCTACGCGCTGCTCGCCCGCCCGCTTCTGGCGGCCTTGCCCAAAGGCGGGCAGATGATCGCCACCGAAATCACCACGCCGTTTTTTGTACCGATGAAGGTCACCATGATGGCCGCCTTCCTGCTGGCCTTGCCGTGGGTGTTCTACCAGGCCTGGGCGTTCGTGGCGCCCGGGCTGTACCAGCACGAAAAACGCCTTGGGGTGCCGTTGGTCATCGCCAGCGTCATCCTGTTCGTGACGGGGATGGCGTTCGCCTATTTTCTGGTGTTTCCGCTCGTGTTCCATTTCATCGTCAGCGTCACGCCTACTGGCGTGGCAGTGATGACCGACATTGGCAAGTATCTCGATTTCGTGCTGACCATGTTCATGGCATTCGGCATTACGTTCGAGGTTCCCATTGCAGTGGTGCTGCTGGTCAAGATGGGCATGGTCTCGGTCGCCAAGCTGCGCGAAATCCGGCCATATGTCATTGTCGGTGCGTTTGTCATCGGGGCGATCTTCACCCCGCCTGATGTCATTTCGCAATTCATGCTGGCGACACCCCTGTGGGTGCTTTATGAACTGGGAATCATCGTCGCTGCCATGCTCACCAAGCCAAAACCCGAATCCGAGCCGGATTATTCCCCTATGTCCGATTCCGATATGGATGACGAATTCGATCGCATCGAGGCGGGGCAGGTCGATCCGGGAACTCACAAGCCAGACTGACGCACCACAAAAGGGCGCAACATTCCAAAATGCACTATTAGTGTGCATATATATTGCGCTATCAGTGCACATATCCTTTTAAATCAAATGCTTGGTAGATAGGAACGCTGCTTGCTTGGATCAGCCGGCATTCAATCGGGAGCCGATGCATGGAAGCGTTGAAAACAGGCAGTGACGTATTGTTCGTATTGCTGGGCGGCATCATGGTACTGGCCATGCATGCTGGGTTTGCCTTTCTGGAACTGGGCACCGTGCGCAAGAAGAATCAGGTCAATGCGCTGGTCAAGATCCTCACCGACTTCTCGGTTTCCACGATTGCCTATTTCTTCATCGGCTACAGCATCGCCTACGGCATCAACTTCTTTTCCAGTGCGGAGGTGCTATCCGCCAAAAATGGCTACGACCTGGTCAAATTCTTTTTCCTGCTGACTTTTGCGGCAGCCATCCCCGCCATCGTATCGGGAGGCATAGCCGAACGCGCACGCTTCAGCCCCCAACTGGCGGCTACCTTCGCTCTGGTCGGGCTGGTCTACCCGTTTTATGAGGGCATTGTCTGGAATGGCAACTACGGCATCCAGGATTGGCTGATGGCGAGCGTCGGCGCCAAGTTCCATGATTTTGCCGGTTCGGTGGTGGTGCATGCCGTGGGGGGCTGGATCGCCTTGCCTGCCGTGTTGCTGCTGGGTGCGCGACGCGGGCGCTATACCAAGGATGGAATGGTCTCTGCGCATCCGCCGTCCAATATTCCGTTCCTGGCGCTCGGTGCATGGATTCTGACCGTAGGCTGGTTCGGTTTCAATGTGATGTCGGCACAGCTGATTGAGGCCGTGTCGGGCCTGGTGGCAGTGAACTCGCTGATGGCGATGGTGGGCGGCACGCTGACCGCCCTGGTGCTCGGCCGCAACGACCCGGGTTTTATCCATAACGGTCCGCTGGCTGGCCTGGTGGCCGTGTGTGCGGGCTCGGACCTGATGCATCCGCTTGGTGCCTTGGCCACTGGCGCGATCGCAGGTGCGTTGTTCGTGTGGATGTTCATGGTGACCCAGAACAAGTGGAAGATCGATGACGTGCTCGGCGTATGGCCTTTGCACGGATTGTGCGGCGCATGGGGTGGGATCGCGGCCGGCATTTTCGGTGCCAAGGCACTGGGCGGGCTGGGCGGCGTCAGCCTGGTAGCGCAGTTGATCGGCACGCTGGGCGGCGTGACCGTCGCCGCGTTTGGCAGCCTGGTGGTGTATGGCCTGCTGAAACGGTTCGTGGGCTTGAGGCTGGATCCGGAGGCCGAGTTCAATGGCGCCGACCTCAGCATCCATAAAGTGTCGGCCACAGCGGAACGCGAGACCAACTGGTAAACGGCCTAGTTCTTCTGCTGTCGTTTCAGATAACGGTCGCGTTCTGCGCGTAGCTGTTCGAGCTGACGATTGACCTGGACCACGTCAGGATGTTGGTTGGTGTACTTCAGCAGGAGCACGGTGCGTTTGATGCGCAGTTCAACCAGTTTCTTGTCGAGACCTGTGAGATAGGCATCGGATTTAGGGGGAGGCGTATTCGCCGCCTCATCGGATGCGGGTGGCGGCTGGGCTGCCGCGGTGTCGTCGACTGCGGGTGGGACCGCCTGCTGTAAGGGAAGTTGGGGCGCGTGCGGGGGCGTTGCCAGGAAGTGTTCGATTACGATGATCCCGAGCCCGATCAGCAGGAATACGCCGATAGGTACGCCAAATGCAAGTACCCGCAACAGACGCGACACCCGGTTGGTAGACGGTACCGGTATGGGCAAGGTCGCCGGAGTCGATGCCAATGTTAATGCCAATGCGTGGAAGGCGCTGACCAATGTGCGGGCATCCGGCCGGGCTTCCGGCTTTTTGTTCAACATATGGGCCAGCAAACTGGCTAGGCCGACCGATATTCTGGGACGCAGGGTGGTGGCAGGTTCCGGCGCTTCGTTGATGACCCGGTAGACGATCGTGGGCAGGCTGTCGCCATCGAAGGCATAGCGGCCCGTCAGCATCTCGTACAGGACAGCGCCCAGCGAAAAAATATCGGAACGCCCGTCTACTTCCCGTCCCATCGCCTGTTCCGGCGACATGTAGCGTGGCGAGCCAAGCATTTGTCCAGCTTGGGTGTGGTCGCTGTTGACGAGATGGGCAATGCCGAAATCGGTCAATTTGATCTGCCCGCGTTTTCCGGTTACGACGACATTGGCGGGCTTGATGTCGCGATGGATGACACCGTGCTCGTGTGCGAATGCCATGGCTTCGGCCATCTGCATGGCTGTGTCGAGCGCCAGATCAAGCGGCATCGGCCCCTTGTCCATGAGATCGCGCAGCGTCCTGCCGGGCAGGTATTCCATGGCGATATAGGCAAGCCCGTCGGCTTCGCCGACGTCGTAGATGGTCACGATATTGGGGTGGGACAGGCGGCCGGCACTCTGCGCTTCGCGCAAAAAACGCGATTCCGCGTCGGCGCCTTCCTGCTGCAACTGTGCAATAGGCACTGTCTTGATGGCCACAGTTCGCTCGATCAATGGATCGCGTGCCCGGTAGACCGTGCCCATCGCGCCCTGTCCGATTTCGTCGAGGATTTCGTAACGGCCGATTTTCATCACGACAGGAATGTCAGATCTGGCATTCCACAATCTGACCGCGGACCAGGCGACTATCCTCACCCATCAGGTACAGATACCAGGGCATCAGGTCGTCGACGCTGGGAAGGGTTTCGGGAGCAAGCCCGGGGTGGGTGCGTGCGCGCAAGGTCGTCGCCACCTGGCCGGGTATCAGGGTGTTGATGCGCAGGTTTTCGTCCGAGCTGAGCTCGTCGGACCAGATGCGGGTAAGCGTTTCCAGGCCCGATTTCGCGATGGCATAGCCGCCCCAGTAGGCGCGGGGATGGTGGCCGTGGGTTTCGCCGGTGAATATGACCGAGGCATCCGGCGCCTGGTGGAGCAGTGGCAGGCAGGCGCGGGTGAGCGCAAAGGGCGCGATCAGGTTGACCCGCATCAGGGTCTGCCACTGTTCCAGTGTTTGCAGGTGTAGCGGAGAGAGATTGTAGAACTGATGGGCGCTGTGGAGCAGGCCGTCGAGTCGCTGCAGATGGTGCGTGATGGTGCCGGCCAGGGTTTCCAGGCTGCGGTCGTCTGCAATCGCAAGATCATACGGAAACATGGCGGGCTCGGGTCCGCCGGCGGCGACGATTTCGTCGTATACGGCTTCGAGTTTGCTTTCATCGCGTGCGAGCAGCGCGACGGTGGCGCCATGGCGCGCAAACGTCAGGCTGGCGGCGCGGCCAAGGCCGGAACTTGCACCGGTAACGAGGATGACGCGGTCTGCAAGAAGATCGGGGCGAGGGAGATAGTCTTTCATAGCTGTTCGAGTAATGCGCGGGCCGATTGTACTCCGCTCTGTGTTGCGCTTTCGAGCGTGGCAGGATACGGCCCGGCAGTGTAATCGCCCGCCAGAAAAATGCGCGGGTGCAGGGTATGGACAGGCGGGCGTGCCAATTCCGGCACGCAACTATAGGTTGCCTGTTTTTCGATGATGCGTTTGCGCCAGCGCGTAGGTCCGGGCTGGACGATCCGGCGCAACTGCGCTTCCGCCTGATCCAGCCAGTCAGTGGGCAGATTCGTGGCAGCGCTAGCCACGAACGCCAGCAAACCGGCCTGACCGTGGCTCTGGCCACGATCGAACACAAACTGTGCCGGTCCGTCGATCAGGGCGAACAGCGGCTTGGACAGTCGAAAATCCGGATCGTATTGCATATAGGCTGTGGCAATGGGTTGATATTCGTACCCTGCCACGGCTTGGCCGAGCGGTCCAAGTACCGGCACTTGCTTCGCCAAGGCAGGGAGATGTTGCGGTGCGACGGCCAGGACAACGTGGCTGAAGACGGACATGTCATCCTGCGTGCCTAGGGCGATGGAGTTCGGTGTGGCGTCGAGCGTGGTCACGCGATAGCCCAGACGGATGTCGCCACCAAGCTCGACCACGCGTGCGGCGGCCGGTGCGGGCAGCAGTGCTGTCAAATCGCGGCGCGGCAGTATCAGGTCGCTATGGTGGGTGCGCCCGCCGAATGCGGCGCGGACCACCCTGCGGAAAGCCCTGGCGTCGGCCAGTTCGGGCGGGGTGTTGAGCGCTGACACGCACAAGGGGTGCCACAGCGCATTGCGTAATTTTTCCGGCTGCGTGCGGGTGAGTTGGCTGACAGTCAGTTGGCCTGGCGTTGCCGTGTCGCGCAGCATGAGGTGCGCCCAGTGCGCGGCGGCCAGTTTCTCGCGCCAATTCAACCCGCGGGCGCCGAGCAGTCCCGCCAGCAGGTGCAGCGGGGCGGGCAGGCGCGGGCAGGCAAGGCTGAATGCCGGCGGCTGTTCGAGGGTGAGCGGCAGACGCCACAGCGGTGTGACAGGATGCAGGCGTTCGATCAGCTGTAGCGTTTGTTCGTATGCGCCGAGTAGGATGTGCTGACCGTTGTCGAGTGGCTGGCCTTCGAGTTCGACTGCGCGTGCGCGGCCGCCCAGGGTCCGGCTGGCCTCGAACAGCGTGACGGCCACGCCGGCTTCGGCCAGTGTCAGGGCTGCAGAGCAGCCGGCCCAGCCGCCGCCCACGACCGCGACACGGGCTCGATCCAAGTCAGTTGTCACGGAAACAGCCAGGTTTTGCTGGCAAGCCACAGTTTGCGCAACGGCGTGAGCGAAACGCGCGCGCGCAAGACAGGGAATCCGGATTGCCGGATTTCGTTAAGCAGGGTGCGGTAGATTGCCGCCATGACCAGTCCGGGACGCTGCGCCCGCCGTGCGCCGGGAGGCAGCGCAGCGAACGCACGGCCGTAGTAGGCCAGGGCGCGTTCGTACTGGAACTGCATCAGGGCTTGAAATTCGGGCGTGTTGCGTCCGCTCATCAGATCGGCTTCGTGCACGCCGAAACGTACCAGTTCGTCCTGCGGCAGATAGATGCGTCCGCGCCGGGCGTCTTCGCCGACATCGCGGATGATGTTGGTGAGCTGGAACGCCAGCCCCAACTCGTGGGCGTAGCGGCGGATGTCGCGATCATGTTCGCCGCGCGTGCCGTCGAAGATCGATGCTGCGATTTCGCCGACCACACCGGCAACGCGATAACAGTAGAGGTTGAGCGACTTGAAATCGGGGTAGCGCGTGTGGTCGAGATCCATCGCCATGCCGTCCACGATTTCCAGCAGCAGGGCCGGCGGGATGGCGCGGCCCTGCGAGGTGTCGAAGAGCGCGCGGGTTGCCGGATGCTCCGGCTCGCCGCTGGCGAAATGGCCGATCTCGGCGCGCCACCAGTGAAGCTTGGCCTCGGCTACCTGGCGTTCGTGGCACTCATCCACCACATCGTCGAGTTCGCGGCACAGCGCATAGAACGCAGTGATCGCACGTCTTACCTCGGGTGGCAGAAAGACGAAACTGTAGTAGAAACTGGAGCCGCTCGCGGCGGCACGTTCCTGGCAATACTGGTGAACGTCCATGTTCAAAACAGTCCGCGGCCGAGCATGATGAGCCAGTCCTTTTTGGTCAGCACCGGGCGATGGTGGAACACGCAGCCGGGATCGGCGTGCAGTTTGCGCAGGATGGCTTCGCCGCCGCGGATGGTTACCCGCAGTTCCAGCCCGATGCGGCCCTTGAGTTGCCGGCCGAGCGGCGCGCCGGCCTGCAGCAATTTACGCGTACGCTCGATCTGCTTGTGCAGCATCATATGCCACAGCCCGTGCGTGTCGCCCTGTGCGATCTGTGCTTCGCTGACGTGGTGTGCGGCCAGTTCGTCCTGCGGCAGGTAGATACGATCCTTCGAGTAATCCACAGCGATATCCTGCAGAAAGTTGATCAGTTGCAGGCTGCTGCAGATGGCATCGGAATAGGCCAGGTGGCGCGGGTCGTGATCGCCATACAGATGCAGCATCAGGCGGCCCACCGGGTTGGCCGAACGGCGGCAGTAGTCCATGACTTCGCCGAAGTCGGCATAGCGCTTCTTTTCCACGTCCTGGGCGAAGGCGGACAGTAGTTCGCGAAAGGGAGCAAGCGGAATCGCATGGGTTCGGATCGCTACAGCAAGCGGACCGAATACCGGGTCGGTCGGCGTCTCGCCGCGTTCGATGCGATTCAGTTCGGCATGGTAGGCCGCGAGCTGATGCAGCCGTGCGGCTGGCGCGGCGTCACCTTCGTCGGCGATGTCGTCTGCGCTGCGGGCAAACCGATAGATGGCTTCCACCGGCCGACGCAGCCGTTTGGGCAGCAACCAGGAGGCAACAGGGAAGTTTTCGTAGTGATCGACCGGCACCGGCAATAAAAAACGGAATGGGAATAATGACTTAGGCAGGATGCCGGGCGGGCTTGGGTGACAGCATCGCTTTGATTATATTACACTTATCGGTTGATAGTTTTGCGGCCGAGCCGCGAGAGTGGCGGAATTGGTAGACGCACTGGATTTAGGTTCCAGCGCCGCAAGGCGTGGGGGTTCGAGTCCCCCCTTTCGCACCACAAGCTTTTTGCCCTTCACCCAACCTCAATTCAGCCAGGAAGTATTTTGATGCAAGCAAATCTTGAAGTTCTCGAAGGACTGGTCCGTCGCCTGGACATCAGCGTGCCTATGGGGCAGTTGGAAACTGAGGTACAAAATCGCCTCAAGCGTCTGGCGCGCAGCGTCAAGATGGACGGTTTCCGCCCGGGCAAAGCGCCGCTGAGCGCCGTGGCGCGTCAGCATGGCTCTGGCGTGCGTCAGGAAGTGCTGGGCGAGACCTTGCAGACGCGTTTCGGCGAGGCGGTACAGGCCCATCAGCTGAAAATTGCGGGTTATCCACATTTTGAACCGAAGACAGGGCAGACTGACGCAGCGGAAATGACCTTCAGTGCCAGTTTTGAGGTCTATCCTGAAGTGAAGATTGGTGATTTGAGCACTGGCAAGATGAGCAAGCCCGTGGTGAATCTGGCAGATGCCGATGTCGTCAAGACATTGGAGGTCCTGCAAAAACAGCGCCGTACGTTTGAGTCGGCGGATCGGGCTGCCGCGGAAGGCGATCTGGTCAAGTTCGATTATCAAGGTACGGTCGATGGCGCGTCATTCGAAGGTGGCAAGGGCGATGATTTTGCCGCAGTGATCGGCGAAGGCCGTTTGCTGAAGGATTTCGAACAGAGTCTGACCGGCCTCAAGGCGGGTGACAGCAAGGGCTTCGACGTGACCTTCCCGGCCGAGTATGCTGCCAAGGAGCTTGCGGGCAAAGTGGCGCATTTCGAGGTGCAGGTCAAGGACGTGCAGGCGCCGGCGTTGCCGGCGATTGATGCGGAATTCGCCAAGGCGCTGGGGGTCGAAGACGGTGACGTGGAGAAACTCAAGGCCGAAGTGAAGTCCAATCTGGAGCGTGAAGCGAAGCGCCGCGTACAGACCAAACTGAAAGAGCAGGCGATGGAGTTGCTGTTGCAGAAAAGTACGCTGGATCTGCCGCAGAGTCTGGTGGCGATGGAAACCGAGCGCCTGATGAAAATGACCGAGGCGGATATGCAGTCGCGCGGGGTTCAGACCATGAAGCTCTCTGCCGATATGTTTACTGGACAGGCGGAACGTCGCGTGCGTCTGGGCCTGATCCTGGCCGAGATCGTGCAGGCGCACAAGCTGGTGGCCCAGCCCGAGCAGATTCGCAACCTGATCCAGGAACAGGCCCAGAGCTACGAGGAACCGGAGCAGGTCGTGCAGTGGTATTACCAGAGCCCGGAACGGATGCAGGAGATCGAGTCCCTGGCACTGGAAGAGAATGTGGTAGCATGGGTCGCAGGTCAGGCCCAAGTGGAAGACGTGACAACCTCTTTTGAAGAATTGATGGGACGTGCCTGATGCGTATTGACTTTGAACGTGGTATTTCCAATTCGCAGCCCTTCGAACCGCAGGGTTTGGGGCTGGTGCCCATGGTCGTCGAGCAAAGCGGCCGTGGCGAACGTGCTTACGACATCTACTCGCGTCTGCTCAAGGAACGGGTGATTTTCCTGGTAGGCCCGGTGAATGACGCGACGGCCAACCTGGTGGTCGCGCAGATGCTGTTCCTGGAGTCGGAAAACCCCGACAAGGACGTCTATTTCTACATCAACTCGCCCGGCGGTTCGGTCTCGGCCGGATTGGCGATCTACGACACGATGCAGTTCATCAAGCCGGACGTGTCCACCCTGTGCATCGGTCAGGCTGCCAGCATGGGCGCCTTCCTGCTGACCGCCGGCGCCAAGGGCAAGCGTTACTGCTTGCCGAACTCTCGCGTGATGATTCATCAGCCGCTGGGCGGCTTCCAGGGACAGGCATCGGACATCGAAATCCACGCCAAGGAAATCCTCTATCTGAAGGCGCGCCTTAACGACATGCTCGCCAAACATACCGGCCGGAGCATTGAGGAAATCGATCGCGACACCGACCGCGACAACTTCATGAGCGCGGAAGATTCGGTGAAGTACGGGCTGGTCGACAAGGTGTTGACCAGCCGCATTGAGGCATCAGGCAATTAAGCAAGGAACTGGCATGGCGGACAAAGGCTCGGGCGACAAACTTCTCTACTGCTCCTTCTGCGGCAAAAGCCAGCATGAAGTACGCAAGCTGATTGCTGGGCCGTCGGTATTCATCTGCGATGAATGCGTCGAGCTGTGCAACGACATCATCCGCGAGGAAATCCAGCAGGCGGACAACCAAAAGGGCGGTGCGGGTTCCGATCTGCCTACGCCGCACGAGATCAGCGGCATCCTGGATCAGTATGTGATTGGCCAGAGCCAGGCGAAAAAAGCGCTGGCGGTGGCGGTTTATAATCACTACAAGCGCTTGCGCAGCAATTCGAGCACGGGCGAGGTGGAACTGGCCAAGAGCAACATCCTGCTGATCGGGCCGACCGGCTCAGGCAAAACTCTGCTCGCCCAAACACTGGCACGCCTGCTGAACGTGCCGTTCGTGATTGCCGATGCCACCACGCTGACCGAAGCCGGCTATGTAGGCGAGGATGTCGAAAACATCATCCAGAAGCTCTTGCAAAAGTGCGATTACGATGTCGACAAGGCCAAACAGGGCATTGTTTACATTGACGAAATCGACAAGATTTCGCGCAAGGCCGACAACCCTTCGATCACTCGCGACGTGTCGGGGGAAGGCGTGCAGCAGGCCTTGCTGAAGCTCATCGAAGGCACGACCGCGTCGGTTCCGCCGCAGGGCGGGCGCAAGCACCCGAACCAGGAGTTTGTGCAGGTCGATACGAGCAATATCCTGTTCATCTGCGGCGGCGCATTCAGCGGCCTGGAGAAAGTTATCCGCGGCCGCACCGAAAAAGGTGGCATCGGCTTCGGTGCGCAGGTCAAGAATGTCGATGAGACCAAGCGCGATGTCGAATTGCTGCATCAGGTCGAGCCAGAAGATCTCATCAAATATGGCCTGATCCCCGAATTTGTCGGACGTTTGCCGGTCGTCGCCACTCTGGACGAGCTGGATGAAGCTGCCTTGGTCCAGATTCTGACCGAGCCGAAGAATGCGTTGACCAAGCAATTCATCAAACTCTTCAAGATGGAAGGCGTCGAGCTGGAGTTCCGTGAGGATGCGCTGAATGCCATTGCCAAGCGGGCCCTGGCACGCCGAACCGGCGCGCGCGGCCTCCGCTCGATCATTGAGCATGCCCTGCTCGACACGATGTATGACCTGCCTTCTCTCAAGGGCGTCAGCAAGGTGGTGGTGGACAACGGGCTGGTCAGTGGCGACGGCAAGCCCTTATTGATCTATTCCGAGCAGGACGAGCAGCCGCTGGCTGCCGGAGCCTGAACCGAGATGGCTGATAGGGAACCTGTCAGCCATCTTGAATTCCAAACTATGCCCCCCAATTGTGGATGAGCGTGGTTGAGTGCCGCGCATCCTTTCCTTCACTCTTACCAGGAAATCATGATGAGCGACAACATATCCAAGGAACAGATCGACCTGCCGCTGTTGCCGCTTAGGGATGTGGTGGTATTCCCCCACATGGTCATCCCGCTGTTTGTCGGCCGTCCCAAGTCAATCAAGGCGCTGGAAACCTCGATGGAGTCCGGCAAGAGCATCCTGCTGGTCGCGCAAAAGACCGCCGCGCAGGATGACCCCACGCCCGAAGACCTCTACGACACCGGCAGTGTGGCCACCGTCCTGCAGATGCTGAAACTGCCCGATGGCACGGTCAAGGTGCTGGTCGAGGGCAATCAGCGCGCCCGGGTGCTGGAAGTGACCGACGTTGGCACCCATCTGGCTGCGCGTGCCGAAATCCTGCCTGCCGAAGGCGAGGAGCTGGTGGAAGTGGAGGCCATGCGTCGCGCGCTGCTGACGCAGTTCGACCAGTACGTCAAACTGAACAAGAAGATTCCGCCTGAAATCCTGACATCGCTGTCGGGCATCGACGAGGGCGGCCGTCTGGCCGATACCATCGTTGCGCACCTGCCGCTGAAACTGGAACAAAAGCAGGAAGTGCTGGAGATGATCGGCGTCAATAAACGCCTTGAGCATCTGCTTGGCCTGCTGGAAGGCGAGCTCGACATCCTCCAGGTGGAAAAGCGCATCCGCGGCCGTGTCAAACGGCAGATGGAGAAGAGCCAACGCGAGTACTACCTGAACGAGCAGGTCAAAGCCATCCAGAAGGAACTCGGCGACATCGAGGAAGGCGCCGAACTGGAAGAGTTGGAAAAGCGCATCAAGACGGCCAGTATGTCCAAAGAGGCCGAAGCCAAGGCCATGGGTGAGTTGAAGAAGCTGAAGATGATGTCGCCGATGTCGGCCGAAGCTACCGTCATTCGCAGCTATATCGAAGCGATGGTTGGCCTGCCCTGGAAGAAGAAGACCAAAATCAGTAAAGATCTGGCGAAGGCCGAGAAAATCCTCGATCAGGATCATTACGGCCTCGACAAAGTCAAGGAACGCATTCTGGAATACCTCGCTGTGCAGCAGCGCGTGGACAAGGTGAAAGCACCGATCCTGTGCCTGGTGGGGCCGCCTGGCGTCGGCAAGACCTCGCTCGGCCAATCGATTGCGCGTGCGACCAACCGCAAGTTCGTACGTATGGCGCTGGGCGGCGTGCGCGACGAATCCGAGATTCGCGGCCATCGTCGCACCTACATCGGTTCGATGCCGGGCAAGATTCTGCAAAGCCTGACCAAGATCGGGGTGAAGAACCCGCTGTTCCTGCTCGACGAAGTCGACAAGATGGGACAGGACTTCCGCGGCGATCCGTCGTCGGCGCTGCTGGAAGTGCTCGATCCCGAGCAGAACCACACCTTCCAGGACCACTACATCGAAGTCGAGTACGACCTGTCGGATGTGATGTTCGTCGCAACGGCCAACTCGCTCAATCTGCCTGCGCCCTTGCTCGACCGCATGGAAGTGATCCGCCTGTCGGGGTATACCGAGGACGAGAAGATCAACATTGCCGAGCGCTACCTGGTGCCCAAGCAGTTGAAGGTCAACGGCATCAAGGAGGGCGAATTCGCCATTGCCGAATCGGCCATTCGCGACATCGTGCGTTACTACACGCGTGAAGCCGGCGTGCGGAGCCTGGAGCGTGAAATCTCCAAGGTCTGCCGCAAGGCCGTCAAGGCCCTGCTGCTGAAGAAGCAGAGCAGCAAGATCTCGGTCACTTCGCGTAATCTAGAGAAATACCTCGGCGTTCGGCGTTTCAGTTTCGGTATTGCGGAGATGAACAACCAGGTGGGACAGGTGACTGGGCTGGCCTGGACCGAGGTGGGAGGCGAATTGCTTACCATCGAAGCGGTTTCGCTGCCTGGCCGCGGCAAGATGACCACGACCGGCAAGCTTGGCGAAGTGATGCAGGAATCGATTCAGGCTGCGCTGTCCGTGGTGCGTTCGCGTGCCCGCAAACTGGGGATACAGGAAGACTTCTACCAGAAGCGCGACATCCACATCCACCTGCCGGAAGGTGCGACACCAAAGGACGGCCCGTCCGCCGGTATCGCAATCTGCACCTCGATGGTATCGATCCTCACCGGCATCCCTGTGCGGGCCGATGTCGCCATGACCGGAGAGATCACGCTGCGGGGCGAAGTGCTGCCGATCGGTGGCCTGAAGGAGAAGCTGCTGGCGGCGCATCGCGGCGGCATCAAGACGGTGCTGATCCCGCAGGAAAACGTCAAGGATCTGACCGAGATTCCGGACAATATCAAGAACAAGCTCGACATTCACCCGGTCAAGTGGATAGACCAGGTTCTTGAATTGGCACTGGAACATGTGCCCGAGCCCTTGCAGGATGAGCCTGAAGCCGACGCGCCGGCAATTGCCGTGCCGGAAGAAGACGGTACCGCCGCTGCGGCGCTCAAACACTAGGTATTTTCTGACCGCCCGTCCGAATCCCGCGCCAGTCGCGGGATTTTTTTGGTGATCGCCCGGGAAACCGCTTGACACAAGGTTTTGCGGGTTGCTATAAAAGCGGCCACAGGGTTTTCCTGTGCCACTTGAGTGAAGGGGATAACACGTGAACAAATCCGAATTGATTGACGCCATCGCTGACTCGGCTGACATTTCCAAAGCAGCTGCGGGTCGTGCGCTGGACGCAACGGTCGAGGCAGTCAAGAAAGCGCTGAAGAAGGGCGACATGGTGACGCTGGTGGGTTTTGGCAGCTTCTATGTGGGTAAGCGTGCCGCACGTACTGGCCGTAATCCGCGTACCGGCGTAAGCATCAAGATCAAAGCCGCGAAAGTGCCGAAGTTCCGCGCCGGCAAGGGCCTGAAAGACGCCATCAATTAATAATAAAGTCCGCGAGTGCTTGGCAGGGTCGAAAAAAATGTTGTAGAATTTTGGTCTTTGTCGGGTGCTTAGCTCAGCTGGTAGAGCGTCGCCCTTACAAGGCGAATGTCGGGGGTTCGAACCCCTCAGCACCCACCAGCCGGGTAAGAGAAAATAAGCGGTCGAGTACTAGGCAGTACAGTTTTTTAGCAGCACAAGGGAGTGGTAGTTCAGTTGGTTAGAATACCGGCCTGTCACGCCGGGGGTCGCGGGTTCGAGTCCCGTCCACTCCGCCAACATCAAAAAGGCGAACGCGAGTTCGCCTTTTTTCATTTGCATCATTTGCATTCCATATCTTGGGTTTTCTCGTGCCCCATTTCATGGCGACCATATTTAATCGCAACAGGGCGAGACGCGAAGCGTAAAGTGCGCGAAAATCCGCGCTGACGTTTTTTTCGGAGTAAAAGACCGTGCTCGAAGCAATCCGCAAGCATGCACAGGGTTGGCTGGCCAAAGCCATACTGGCCTTGATTGCAATCACCTTCGCCCTGTTCGGCGTGGACTCCTACATGAGAGGCGACAAAAGCGGCGGCATGGTCGCCGAGGTTGGCGATGTGGGAATTTCGCGTGAAGAGCTGACACGGGAAATCCAGGCGCAAACCGATCGCATGCGCGAGGCGCTTGGTGCTGCGTTCGACCCTGCTGTCCCGGAGCGCGCCGATTTCCGCAAACAGGTGCTCGACAGCCTGATCGAACGCAAGGCCTTGTTGCTGGATGCGCAAAAAAACAAATTTCTGGCGCCCGATGCGTACCTTGCCTCCGTGCTCGCACAGATTCCGGCGTTCCAGCAGGACGGCAAATTCTCCCAGCAGCGTTATGAAGCGGTCTTGCGCCAGAATGGCCGTACGCCAGCAGCCTTTGAAAACGAGTTACGCCAGGGATTCATGCTGGATGTCGTGGCCAGTCCGGTGACGCTCGCGGCCTTTCCGTCGAATACGTCGCTGACGCAGATTGCGCGCCTGGTCTCGCAACAGCGTGAAATTGCCTGGGCCGATCTGCCGGCCTCCACCGTGGCTTCAGACGTCAAGGTCACACAAGCCGACGTGGAACGTGATTACGCGGCCCACAAAGCCGAATTTACCGAGCCTGAACAGATCCGCGCCGAATATCTGGTGCTGGATAAGGCCAGCGTGGCGGGGGGTATCGCAGTGAGCGACAAGGAAGTGGCCGACTACTATGCGGCCAATGCGGCGAAGTTTGGGCGGCCTGAACAACGCAGTGCAAGCCATATCCTGATTGCGGTGAATAAGAATGCCGACGCCGCAACGCGGGCCAAGGCCAAGGCCAAGGCGACCGAGCTGGTTCAGATCCTGCAGAAATCGCCGGAACGCTTTGCCGAACTGGCACGCACCGAGTCGCAGGATCCGGGCTCGGCCGCACAGGATGGCAGCCTGGGGAGCTTTGCTCGCGGCATGATGGTCAAGCCTTTCGAGGATGCCGTATTCAGCATGAAGCCCCACGAAATCCGAGGGCCGGTCGAAAGCGATTTCGGTTATCACATCATCCGGCTGGATGGCATCCAGCCTGCCAAGCTGGCGCCACTGAACGAGGTACGTGCCGAGGTCGTCGATGAACTGCGCAAGCAGCAGGCGCAAAAGGCCTTTGCAGACCTGGCTGACAACTTCGGCAACCTGGTCTATGAAAACGCACAGTCCCTGCAACCTGCCGCTACAGCAGCCAAGCTCAGCATCAAGCAGAGCGACTGGATGAGCGCCAAGACGGCGCCGCCGCCATTCAACAATGCCACGTTGTCGGCCGCCCTGTTCAGTGCCGAGTCGATCAAGTCGAAGCAGAACACCGAAGCCATCGAGGTGCAGCCCGGCATGCTGGTGGCGGCGCGAGTGGTCGATCATCGAGCGGCCCGACTGCGTCCGCTGACAGAGGTATCCGCGGCGATCGAGACCAGGCTGCGTGCCGAGCAGAGCGCCAAGCTGTTGGCCCAGAAGGGCGAAGCGACCATCAAGACGCTGGAAAAAGGCGATGAAACGGGTTTGAACTGGTCGTCGTTCAAGGTAGTGGGGCGTCAGCCGTTTGCAGAACTGGATGCGGCTGGCATCCAAGCGGTATTCCGGGCGAATGCCGACAAGCTGCCGGCCTACACGGGTTTCGCACGACCTGACGGTTCGTATCGGATCGTGCGGATCAGCCGCGTGGTGGAGGCGGACACGCCGGATCCTGCGTTGCTGGCCTCGGTCGCCTCCGGCGTGACGCAGGCGCAGCAACGCGCAGACATGAAGGCGATGCTGGCATTGATCACTGCAGGCCAGAAAGTAAAAATCCAGCCGAATGCGATCGAAGGTAGATGACGTGGCTACATGACAATAAAAAACGCGCCTTCTGGGCGCGTTTTTATTGGTGCGGCGGTCGGGGTTACTCTGCGCCTGCGGTCGAATTGAACCCGGCGTCGACATAGGTGATTTCGCCCGTAATCCCCGACGCCAGATCGGAGAGCAGGAAGGCTGCGGCATTGCCGACCTCTTCTATCGTCACGTTGCGGCGGAGCGGCGCATTCTGGGCGACGAGGTCGAGCTTCTCGCCGAAGTTGGCGATACCGCTGGCGGCCAGCGTCTTGATCGGGCCGGCCGATACTGCGTTGACGCGGATACCCTTGGGCCCAAGGCTTTGCGCCATGTAGTACACGTTGGATTCCAGACTGGCCTTGGCCAAGCCCATGACGTTGTAGTTGGGGACCGACCGGATCGCACCCAGATAGGACAGGGTCAGCAGCGCTGCCTTGCGGCCTTCCAGCATTGGCAGGGCCGCCTTGGCCAATGCGGCAAAGCTGTAGGAACTGATGTCGTGGGCGATGCGGAAGTTTTCCCGGGTGACAGCGGAAAGAAAGTCGCCGGCAAGGGCCTCCTTTGGCGCAAACGCGATCGAATGAACCAGACCGTCGAAGCCGTCCCAGTGTTTGCCGAGCTCGGCAAACAGCGCATCGATCTGCTCGTCGCTGCCGACGTCACACGGAAACACCAGGCTGGAGCCGAATTCCTTGGCAAACTCGGTCACGCGATCCTTGATGCGTTCGCCTTGATAGGTGAAAGCCAGTTCGGCGCCTTCGCGCTTGCATGCCGAGGCGATACCGTAGGCGATGGAACGGTTGGATATCACGCCGGTGATCAGCAAGCGTTTTCCTGCAAGAAATCCCATGATGGTCTCGAAGAGTTGAGTTGCTCCGGATTATAACGGCTGACGTTAGCGGCGCGCTTGGGTACACTGGCGCCATGGTGCGTATTGGGGCAATTTTATTGAGGATGGGCTTGCTGGGGATGGGCGTGGGCCTGCTGGCAGGCTGCTCCGACAGCTGGAACAATCCCTACCCCGGCGCCGATGCGCACGCCAATGTGTTGTATAGCGCGTTTTCCGAACGCCCCAAGCATCTCGATCCGGCCCGCTCTTACAGCTCGAACGAAGCCGAATTCACCGGGCAGATTTACGAACCGCCCCTGCAGTACCATTTCCTCAAGCGCCCGTATACGCTGATCCCGCTGACGGCCGAAGCCGTACCCACACCGCACTATCTTGACGCAGCCGGCAAGCCGCTTGCCGACGATGCACCTGCCGACGCCATTGCTGAAAGCGTGTATGAAATCCGGATCCGTCCCGGCATCCGCTATCAGCCGCATCCGGCGTTTGCGCGCGATGCAGCAGGCCACTATCGTTACCATGCATTGGATGCGGCTGCCGTGGCGAGCAAAAGGCAGATCGGCGATTTCACGCATACGGGCACCCGCGAACTCGTCGCAGCCGACTATGTCTACCAGATCAAGCGGCTGGCGAATCCCCGCTTGAGTTCACCGATTTTTGGGCTGATGTCTGAGCACATCGTTGGCCTGAAGGCGCTCGGCGACACGCTGGAGAAGGTATCCATGGCCCATCCCGACGCAGAACTGGACCTGAACGACTTTCCGCTGGCGGGCGCGGAAGTGGTGGATCGATATACGTATCGAATTCACATCAAGGGGAAATATCCGCAGTTCATCTATTGGCTGGCGATGCCGTTTTTCGCGCCCGTCCCGTGGGAGGCCGACGCCTTCTATGCGCAGCCGGGTATGGCGGACAACAACCTGACCCTGGACTGGCAGCCGGTCGGGACCGGCCCCTACTACCTGTCCGAGAACGATCCCAACCGCCGCATGGTGCTGACGAAGAATCCCTACTACCACGGCGAAACCTATCCCGAGGACGGCGACGTAGCGGATCGCCAGGCGGGTCTACTGGCGGACGCCGGCAAGCCGCTGCCGTTCGTGGACAAGGCTGTGTTCAGTCTGGAAAAGGAAACCATCCCCTACTGGAGCAAGTTCCTGCAGGGCTACTACGACAGCTCCGGCATCAGCTCGGACAGCTTCGATCAGGCCATCCAGTTCGCGGCGGGCGGCGCTCCGCAGCTGACCGACAGCATGCGCGAGAAGGGCATCCATCTTGTTACTGCGGTGGCGGCTTCGATCTGGTACGTGGGGTTCAACATGCTCGATCCGGTGGTGGGCGGTCAGGGTGAGGATCGCCGCAAGCTGAGGCAGGCAATTTCCATCGCGTTCGACTACGACGAATTCATTTCCATTTTCCTGAACGGCCGCGGTATTCCGGCACAGGGACCGATCCCGCCCGGGCTGTTCGGATACGTCGATGGCGTGGCAGGGCTGAATCCGTATGTCTATGAGACGCATCACGGCAAGATCGTGAGACATTCCATCGAGATGGCGAAAAAGCTGCTGGCCGAAGCAGGTTATCCCAATGGCCGCAACGTCAAAACCGGCGAGCCGCTGGTGCTCTATTTCGACACCATGGCAAGCGGCCCCGATACCAAGTCGCGGCTCGACTGGATGAAGAAGCAACTCGACAAGCTCAATGTGCAGCTGGTCGTCCGCGGCACCGATTACAACCGCTTCCAGGACAAGATGCGCAAGGGAAACGCGCAGTTGTTCGAATGGGGCTGGAGTGCCGATTATCCCGATCCGGAAAATTTTTTCTTCCTGCTGTATGGGCCGAACAAGAAAGTGGCCACCGGGGGCGAGAACGCAGCCAACTACGACAATCCTGAATTCAACCGCCTGTTCGAACGCATGAAGGATATGGACAACGGCCCCGAGCGCCAGCAGGTGATCAACGCCATGCTCGAGATCGTGCGCCGCGATGCCCCTTGGATTTTTGCCTACTATCCCAAATCCTTTGGCTTGCGCCATGACTGGGTCCATAACGTCAAGCCCAACCTGATGGCCAACAATACGCTCAAGTACCGGCGTATCGACCCGGATCTGCGTGCCGCCCGACGCGCAGAATGGAATCGTCCCGCGCTGTGGCCGATCATGCTGCTGGTTGGCGGCGTGGTTGCACTCATCGCGCCGGCAGTGGTCGCCTGGCGCCGGCGCGAGAGGACGACCGCCTGATGTTTGCCTACATCCTGCGCCGCCTGCTGTATGCCATTCCGATCCTGGTCGGCGTCAACTTGCTGACCTTCGCACTGTTCTTCGTCGTCAATACGCCGGACGACATGGCGCGACTGCAGCTCGGCGCCAAACACGTGACGCCGGAGGCGATCGAGCGCTGGAAGGTCGAACACGGCTACGACAAACCGCTGCTGCTGAACACCCGGGTGACCGGGAGTGCGCAGCTTACCGACACGCTCTTTTTCAAACGTTCAGCCGCGATGTTCGCATTCGAATTCGGCAAGGGCGACGACGGCCGCGACATCGGCAACGAGATCCGCACCCGCATGGGGCCGAGTCTGGCGATCGCGCTGCCCGTGTTTGTCCTCGGCCTGCTGGTCAACATTACCTTCGCTTTGCTGATGGTGTTCTTCCGTGCAACGTATCTCGATGTGTGGGGGGTGGTGCTGTGCGTCGTACTGATGTCGATCTCAGGGCTGTTCTATATCATCGCCGGCCAGTATTTCATCGCCAAGTTGTGGAACCTGTTGCCGATCTCGGGCTATACGGGTGGCATCCATGGTCTCAAGTTCATCCTCCTGCCCGTGTTGGTGAGCGTGGTAGCGGGAATCGGTAGTGGATCGCGCTGGTACCGAACGATTTTTCTTGAGGAGATCGGCAAGGATTATGTGCGTACTGCACGTGCCAAAGGCTTGTCCGAGATTCGGGTATTGTTTCGTCACGTGTTGAAGAACGGCATGATCCCGATCCTGACCGGCGCGGTGGTGGTGTTGCCGCTCTTGTTCATGGGCAGCCTCATCACCGAATCCTTCTTCGGCATTCCGGGACTCGGCAGCTACACGATCGACGCGATCCAGGCGCAGGATTTCTCGGTGGTGCGCGCGATGGTGTTCCTGGGCTCCTTTCTCTATATCGTCGGCCTGATCCTTACCGACATTTCCTATTCGTGGGTGGATCCTCGGGTGCGGCTGCAATGAGCCTGGGCACATTCCATTTCGTCCCTGTCCTGTTGTGGACCGATGCGCTCATTTTCATGCTGCTGACCGTAGCGCTGGCAACAGTGTGGTGGATCCGCCGTCACGCGCACCTGCGCGCGCCGTGGGCAGCCGTGGCGAGACGCCCCATGGCGATGGGCGCGGCGCTGGTGCTGGCCGTGTTCGTGATCATCGGCCTGCTCGACTCGCTGCATTACCGCGAACGACTGGACGCCAGCTCGCCCGACAGACCGCAATATTCGGTCGAAGTGTTGTCGGTGTTCGACGCATTGGCCGGCAGATTGCGTACGCAGCAGGAAAAAACCTATTCCGCGCCGCTGGCGATGCACTTGTATGCCAAGGAGTTCACGGAGCGGGACGGCGCCACCGTTCGGGATTATCCGCGCCTGGAATACGGCGGTGCGCATCTGAAGCAGGCTGACGAGTACGTACCGGACATCGTCCGGCGCGTACTCGTCGGCCTGTTGCAGGGCCTGGCGAGCAGCCTGCTGCTGTTCGGCCTGCTTGCGGCATGGCAGGCACGCCATAGGCAGATGAGGGTCGGGAGCTGGTTGTCTGCCTGGGAAACGGGCTACCTCGGCTGGCCTGGGCGGACAGTCGTGATCGTGTTGGCGCTGATGCTGATGCTGGGGGCGGTGATCGCCCGCCTGGCCGCAGGCTATCACGTCTTCGGTACCGACAAGGTCGGACAGGATGTGCTCTACATCAGCCTCAAGAGCATCCGCACCGGTCTGGTCATCGGTACGCTCACGACACTGGTCACCCTGCCGCTTGCGATCGTGCTAGGGATTGCGGCAGGGTATTTCCGGGGCTGGGTGGACGACGTCATCCAGTATGTCTACACCGTGCTGAATTCAATTCCAGGCGTGCTGCTGATCGCGGCAGCGGTACTCATCGTACAGGTCGCCATCGAGGCCCATCCCGATCTGTTCGACACCTCGGCGGCACGTGCCGATGTTCGCCTGCTGGCCCTGTGCATCATCATGGGCGTGACCAGCTGGACCAGCCTGGCGCGCCTGCTGCGCGGCGAATCGCTCAAGCTCAGGACGCTCGATTATGTCGAGGCGGCACGGGCGTTCGGCGTTTCGCACGCACGCATCATCAGCCGCCACATTTTTCCCAACGTATTCCACCTCGTGCTGATTGCGATCGTACTGGACTTCTCGGGCCTGGTGCTGGCCGAGGCCGTGCTCTCCTATGTCGGGGTCGGGGTCGATCCCGCCATGTATAGCTGGGGCAACATGATCAATGGCGCGCGTCTCGAGCTGGCGCGCGAGCCTGTCGTCTGGTGGCAGTTGGGCGCGGCCTTCGCTTTCATGTTCACCTTGGTCCTGGCTGCCAATCTGTTTGCCGACGGCGTGCGCGATGCATTCGACCCGCGCCTGGAGGAACGGCGGTGAGCCCGCTACTGCGCGTCGACAAGCTGGTCACCGGTATCGGTGCCGCGCGCGTGGTCGATGGCGTGTCGTTCGATGTCGCGGCGGGCGAAACCTACGCTTTGCTGGGCGAGTCGGGCTGCGGTAAATCGATGACCGCCCTGTCGCTGATGCGGCTGTTGCCGGATGGCGGGCGCATCCTGTCGGGTCACGTGCAACTGGGCGAAACCGATGTACTGGCACTGCCTGAACGCGACATGCGGCGTGTGCGCGGCGGGCAGATGGCGATGGTGTTTCAGGAGCCGATGCTGGCGCTGAATCCCGTCATCAAGGTGGGCGATCAGATCGGCGAGGCATTGTCCTTGCATCAGGGCCTCAACGGACAGGCTGCGCGCGACGCTGCGCGCGCACTGCTCGATTCGGTGGGCGTGCCGGATGCGGCGCGGCGGCTCGATAGCTATCCGTTCGAACTTTCGGGCGGGTTGCGCCAGCGAATGATGATCGCTATGGCCCTGGCGGGCGAGCCCAGCCTGCTCATCGCCGACGAGCCGACGACGGCACTGGACGTGACCATCCAGGCCCAGGTGCTCGACGTGTTGCGCAACTTGCGTGCGAAACGCCGGATGGGCATGCTGCTGATCACGCACGATCTCGGCGTGGTGGCCGAGAACGCCGACCGCGTGGGGGTGATGTATGCCGGCGAATTGCTGGAGGAGGGCGCACGCGACGCCTTCTTCGCGGCACCGCAACATCCCTACAGCCGCATGCTGTTCGAGGCCTTGCCTCGAACGGGCGATGCCGGGCGGTTGACCACGATTGCCGGCCAGGTGCCCCGACTCGACACGCAGTTGCGCGGATGCCGCTTCGCACCGCGCTGTCCGTTTGCCATCGCGCGCTGCCACGCGGAGTCGCCCGGCTGGCAGGAACTGGATGGGCAGCGGGTGCGCTGCCATCTGGCGGGCAGCTTGCCGGCGGGCAGCGTACGCGAACGCGTCACTCATCCCGTGGCGGCACATACCCCGCAACCGCTTCTGCAGGTGGAAGGGCTGAAAGTGCATTTCCCGATCCGGCGCGGCTTGATCCAGCGTACGGTGGGGCATGTGCGTGCCGTCGACGACGTGGACCTGACGATCCAGGCCGGCCGCACGCTGGCACTGGTTGGCGAATCGGGCTGCGGCAAGACGACGGTGGGGAAGGCATTGCTGCGGCTGATCGAGCCGACGGCGGGTACCATCATGCTGGGTGGCAAGGCGGTCCCCGCGAAGAATATGCCTACCCTGCGACGGCAGGCACAGATGGTATTTCAGGATCCGTTCAGTTCGCTCAATCCGCGCATGCGGGTGGCGGACATCCTGCTCGAAGGCATGGATGCGTTGGGTGTGGGCGCGCGCGGCGAACGACGCGGTGCCGTGGCTCGATTGTTGGATCAGGTCGGCTTGCCGGACGATGCGGGCGGCCGCTATCCCCATGCATTCTCAGGCGGACAGCGGCAGCGCATTGCGATCGCACGGGCGCTTGCCGTGTCGCCGCGGCTGGTGATCTGCGACGAACCAACCAGTGCGCTCGATGTGTCGGTGCAGGCGCAAATCCTGAATCTGCTGAAAGACCTGCAGGCCGATCTCGGTCTGGCCTATCTTTTCATCACGCACAATCTCGCCGTGGTGGAGTATCTGGCGCACGATGTGGCGGTGATGTATCTCGGGCGTATCGTCGAGCAAGGTCAGGCCGGTGCGGTATTGCGCACACCGCGCCATCCCTACACGCAGGCGCTGGTCAGTGCGGTGCCGCGCATCGAGCCGCCTGCCGGGCAGACGGTCATCCGCCTGGCGGGCGACCAGCCTTCGCCGCTCAATCCGCCGGTCGGCTGCCATTTTCATCCGCGTTGTCCGCACGCCAGCGCAGTGTGCCGGCAAACCTATCCAGAGCGAACCGATCTGGGCGGCGGACATTGGGTGCGGTGCCATTGGGTGGCAGCGCAGAGTTAAGGTTTCAGGAAACGGAGCATCAATTGAGCAGCGGCAAACACAGTCGAAATTTCTGGCTTGGCAACGGCGTCCTGGCCGTGGCGATGCTGACCCTGATGTTCATGGGGCTGCTCTCCAATGTGCTGGGCATCTGGGCCGCGGTGTTGTGGATGGTGCTGGCTGCGATTGGAGTGGCGCTGCTGATGTCGGGCAAGTCCGACGAACCGCCCGCACCGGACTGAGACGGTGGTTCTCAGGGCGCCCTGACGATTACTGTCTGACCCGCGCGGACCGTGCTGTGTTTCCTGAAAGCAGGATTCCACAGTCTGAAATCCGCCAGGCTGATGTCGAAATGTCGGGCGATGGCGCTCAGGGTGTCGCCAGGCTGTACGATATAACGGCTCGGTATGGCAGGTTTCGCGATGCGGGTGGCGGGGTAGGCGACGGGTTGGATGGACGCCGTCATCTGGCCCGGCGCGGGCGGCAGGCGCAGAGTCTGGCCAGCCGTGAGACGGCCATCGAGGCCGGGGTTGGCGTCGCCGAGTTCGGCGACCGTCAGACCGTAACGTCGGGCAATGCTGAACAGGGTGTCGCCGCGCTGCACTACGAACTGGGTCGGATTGGATGCGACAGGCAAGGGGCTGTCGGCGCTTGCGGTTGCCGTGCCCCGCTTCCTGACCGGCACCAGAATGACCTGCTCGCGCACCAGCTTGCCGCGTTTCAGATGGAACTGGTTGTGCTCTTCGAGGCTGGCAAGACTGATGCCGAAGCGTCCGGCAATGGTTTCGGGACGTTCGCCTTTTTGCGCAGGGTAGGGCTGCCAGGAATCCCAGTTTCCGGTTTCCAGATTGCGCTGGAAGGTGTCGGTCTTGGCGACCGGTACCAGCAGGTTGACCGGTCCGTCCGAGCGGATGAGCTTGCGTGGAAAGGCTGCGTTCAATGCGATGAATTCGTCGCTGCTCATGCCCGCCAGTCGCGCGGCGGAACGGATGTCCATGCTGGCGGAAGGAACGGTGACCTGCTTGAAATAGGGTTGGTTGGGGAGGGTGTCGATGGCGATGCCATAGCGCGCGGGATTGCTGATCAGGTTCCTGATGGCAAGAAGCTTGGGAACGTAGTTCCGGGTCTCGCTGGGCAGTGGCAGGCTGGCGTAATTGGTCGGCAGGCCTTGCTGGACATTCTTCTCGATGGCGCGGGCGACGCAACCTTCCCCGCAGTTGTACGCAGCGAGCGCCAGTTCCCAGTCGCCGAAATCAAGATAGAGCTTGCCCAGATAGTCTAGCGCGGCCTCGGTGGCGGCGGTGAAATCGCGGCGACCGTCGTACCAAGTATTCTGTCTGAGTCCATAGAGCCTGCCGGTGGAGGGGATGAACTGCCAGATGCCGGAAGCCGCGGAGGGCGATTCCGCCGTGGGGTTGAACGCGCTTTCAACCATCGGCAGCAAAGCGATTTCCATCGGCATCGCGCGGCGGTCAACTTCCTGGACGATATGGAAGAGGTAGCGGCGCGAGCGGTCGATCATGCGGCGCACATACTCCGGTCGCGCTGCGTACCAGGCTTCATGAAGGGCGACGAGCGGGTTCTTTGACGCATCGTCGTCGATCTTGAATCCACTGCGGATGCGTTGCCAGACGTCGTCCGAACTGGCGGCGTCAGGTGCGGATTCGCTGGCGGACGTGTCGCTGTCCGTGTTGACATCCCATTCCAGCGTCTGGATTCCGCCAGCGCTATCTGCCGCATGCACCGACGAAACGGAGAGCACCGCAAGGGTGGCCAGGTTGAGCAGATTTAATTTGATTCCGGGCAAAGACGGTCTCCCGTACTCAATAACCCCGCCATCCTAAGAGGCAGAAGGAGGTTGGTCAACCATCCCATGCATCCTTGGCGGCCCGGATCGCGCCAAATACCTCGGCGGGCGTAGGGCACGGACGATCCAGATAACGGCCAGCAAAGGCTGCCATGTCGGGATCGTGGAAGCGCAGGAAGGGATTGGTGGCTTTTTCCAGCCCCAGAGTCGAAGGCAGGGTGGGGCGATTCTCTGCGCGCAGGGCACGGTCGGATCGTTCGCGTTCGAGCAGCGCCGGATTGGCGCCATCGATGGTCTTGGCAAAGTCAATATTGCTCAGGGTGTATTCGTGTGCGCAGCAGACCCGGGTAGTATCAGGCAGCGCTAGAATGGCGTCTAGGCTTGCAGCCATGATCGCGGGGCTGCCTTCGAACAGCTTTCCGCATCCACATCCGAACACAGTATCGCCGCAAAACAGGCTGCCGTGGCCGGCATAGCTGATGTGGTCGAGGGTGTGGCCCGGGGTGGCCAGCACGTCGAAATGTAAAAGCGGTTTGGCGATATCGACCGAATCGCCGCCGCGCAGGACGTGGGTCACCGCTGGAATGCGCGGATTGTCCGGCGCATAGATGGGGCAGTCGTAGCGTTGACGCAGCAAGACGTTGCCGCCAGTATGGTCGCGATGATGATGGGTGATCAAAATGGCGGTCAGAGTGAGGTGGTGGGCATCGAGGTAGGCGATCAACGGAACGGGATCGCCCGGGTCCACCGCGACGGCATGATGGCCGTCGTGCCAGACCCAGATGTAATTGTCCTCGAATGCAGGCAGGGGAATGAGGGTCAACATGATGGGGCAGCCAGACAGGAGAAACGGCTATGTTATCCAAGCTGAATGCGGGATGGTTTGAAACGCCGCTCGGACAGCATCTGCTATTTCGGGAACAACGTTATTTCGACCAGGCAGTGTCGGATGTGTTCGGCTTCAACGCGGTGCAGGTGGGGTTGCCGGAGATCGATTTCCTGCGCAACAGCCGGATACCGCTGCGCGTGACCTGCGCGGTGGAGACGCCTGCCCAGGTGCAGGCCGATCCCATGTTTTTGCCGTTCGAGAGTCAGTCGCTCGACCTTTTGCTGTTGCCGCACGTGCTGGAATTCAGTTCCAACCCGCACCAGGTGCTGCGCGAGGCCGAACGGGTGCTGCGTCCGGAAGGCCGGCTGGTGCTGGCCGGATTCAACCCGCGCAGCCTGTGGGGGCTGGCACGCAAGCTGCAGGGCGGCGAACGTGGTTATCCGTGGAATGGCAGCTTCCTGAACATTTCGCGGGTGAAGGACTGGATGGTGCTGCTGGGACTCGAGGTGGCGGCGGGCAGCATGTGCTGCTACCGTCCGCCGGTCAACCGCGAGAACTGGCTGCGCCGTCTGCGTTTCATGGAGCCGGCCGGCGACCGCTGGTGGGCGATGGGCGGCGGCGTGTATTTCCTGCAGGCTGTGAAGCGGGTGCAAGGCATGAACATCATCCTGCCGCAGTGGACCACGCCGGTGGCGCAACGCCTATTGTCGCCGGCAGCCAAAGTAATCAATCTCAAACAGTATCGGGTCCGTCGTGAACGCTGACACCATTTATATTTACAGTGATGGCGCCTGCAAGGGCAATCCTGGAACCGGGGGCTGGGGCGCCCTGCTGGTGGCAGGGGGGCACCGCAAGGAAATCAGCGGTGGCGAGCCCAACACCACCAACAACCGCATGGAAATGACCGCGGTGATCCGCGCGCTGGAATCGCTGAAGCGCCCGTCCTCGGTCGAGGTCCATACTGATTCGCAATACGTGCAAAAGGGCATCAGCGAATGGATGCCAGGCTGGAAGCGGCGCAACTGGCGCACCGCTGATGGAAAGCCGGTGAAGAATCAGGATCTGTGGCTGCAACTGGACGCATTGAGCCAGCTGCATCGCATCGAATGGAAATGGGTGCGCGGCCATGCGGGCCATCCCGAGAACGAACGCGCCGATGCGCTGGCCAATCTGGGCGTGCTGCAGGCACAACAACACTAAACACCGAAACCATGCGGCAAATCATTCTCGATACTGAAACCACCGGCCTCGACCCCAACCAGGGCCATCGCATCATCGAAGTGGCGGCCGTTGAAATGGTCAATCGCCGGCTCACCGGCAACCATCTGCACCGCTATGTGAACCCGGATCGCGACATCGACGCCGGCGCCATGCAGGTGCACGGCATCACGCCGGAATTCCTGCAGGACAAACCGCGCTTCGCCGATGTCGCGCAGGAGTTCGTCGATTTCATTCAGGGCGCGGAACTGATCATCCACAACGCGCCTTTCGACGTCGGCTTCCTCAACATGGAACTGCGCCTGCTGGAGATGCCGCTGCTGACCACCTGGTGCGACGGCGTGACCGACACGCTGGCGATGGCCAAGGCCCTGCATCCCGGTCAGCGCAACAATCTGGACGCCTTGTGCAAACGCTATGGCGTCGACAATACCGCGCGTACGCTGCACGGCGCCTTGCTCGACTGCGAGCTGCTGGCAGCGGTTTATCTGGCACTGACGCGCGGCCAGGAAAGCCTGTCGATCGGACTGGAAGTGCGCGGCGAACGGGCTGCCCAGGCTGCCGCACGGGTACGCCCCAAGCCCATCCTGTTGCAGGCGAGCAGCGAAGAGCTGGCCGCACACGCACGCCTGCTCGAAGCCATCGCCGGGGAAAGCAAAGGGGCATGCCTGTGGGCTGAAGGGCAGGAGGGGATTTGACGTTTCCCGGGCGGGCGACCAGGTGGCGTGCGCTCCAGCGCGTCGTGCGGCTGGGACTGGTCTGCGCGTGTCTGACCGTCGTGTCGGCCCAGGCTGTTGCAGCCCGGGTGGCGGTAGTACTGAGCGACGATACGACGCCTTACCAGGAGGTGTATCAGGTCATTCGCGCCTATCTGGACGACACCCCTCATGAGGCTGTCCGGGTATATGCCGATGGACTGACACCGGCTGCGCTGAACGACGCGCGCTTTGTCGTGGCTGTCGGCGTGGGCGCGGCGGAGGCGCTGGCCGCGCTGCCCGAGCGCGCCCCCGTGCTGGCGATTCTGGTTCCGCGGGCGTGGTATCTCAAGACGGGGCGTGCGCGACTGGCAAGCAGCCGTCGCGCCCTGTCGGCCATTTACCTCGATCAGCCCTTCGAGCGCCAGGCGCTCCTGATCCGACTGGCTTTGCCGGACGTGCGGCGTGTGGGCGTGCTGCTGAGCGCCGAGCAGAGCAGTGTGGTGAACGAACTGGACAGTGCTTTGCGCGCGCAGGGGCTCAGTCTGGTCTATGCCACGCTGACGCCGGATGAGCGCCTGATCACCCCGCTGGAAGCAGTCTTGACGGAAGCGGATTTGCTGCTGGCGCTGCCAGACCCGCTGGTGTTCAACCGCAACACGGCACAAAGCCTTTTCCTGACATCCTACCGCTACCGCGATCCGGTACTGGGCTATTCGCGTTCGCTGACGCGGGCAGGCGCGCTCCTGTCTCTGCATTCCAGCCCGGCGCAAATCGGCCGTCAGGCCGCCGAATGGATCAGCAGCGCCATGCAGGGAGGAACGGTTCGTCTGCCGCCGCCTGCCTATCCCAGTTATTTCAGCGTTTCGATCAATGATCAGGTGGCGCGTTCGCTCGGATTCATCCTGCCGCCCGAAGCCGATCTGGAAAAGCGTTTGGAGGGGAGAAACTGATGGCGCGGTCACTGGGAATACGAGGGCGTGTCATCGGGCTGGCCATTGTGCCGGTGGCCATCATCGGCGTCCTGCTGATGTTCCAGCTCATCACGGGAAAAATCGACGATCTCGACCAGTCCTTGCGTACCCGTGCCCTCGCCATTGCGCGCCAGCTGGCGCCGGCGGCCGAGTATGGCGTTGCCTCGGGCAATATCGAAGTGTTGCAGACGCTGCTCGAAAAGGCGGCGATCGAGCCGGACGTGCGCGGTGTGGCGGTGTTTTCGGAAAACGGCCGGTGGCTGGCTCAGTTCGGTCTGGGGATGTGGGCGAATCCGCTGGAAAAACACATGCCGGCCGACCATATCTACCAGATCGAATACAAGGACCGGCTGGTCTACTACGCGCCGATCACGCGTACCGAGGTGGCCGTCGACGATTTCAATCCGGACGGGCACACCGCAACGAAGCCGGGCCCCCAGACCCGACTGCTGGGCTGGGTGGGGCTGGACGTGTCGCGCAGCGCCACCATCCGAAGCCAGCGCGAGTCCATTCTGCGCAGCCTGGCGATCCTGCTGGTCGGCCTGGGCGTCAGCCTGTATCTTGCCTGGCGCATCGGGCGCCAGATTACCCGACCGATCCTGTCCTTGACCCACACAGTCAGCCGTATCGGCGAGGGGCATCTGGATGAACGTGTCGACACGAGCGGACAGGTCGAACTGGGGGTGTTGCAGCGCGGCGTCAATCATATGGCCGCCCACCTGCAGGCGATGCAGGACCAGATGCAGGAGAAGATCGATCGAGCCACGGCGCGCCTGATTTACCAGGCCAGCCACGATGCGCTGACCGGTCTGATCAACCGCCGCGAGTTCGAGCAGCGTCTCGAGCGCACGCTGTTGTCGGCCTTGCAGCAAGGCCGTGAACATGCGCTGTGCTACATGGATCTCGACCAGTTCAAGGTGATCAACGATTCCTGCGGCCATGCAGCGGGCGACGAACTGCTGCGTCAGCTGGCGCTATTGCTGAAAGGCAATCTGCGCGAACGCGATACGCTGGCCCGCCTGGGCGGCGACGAATTTGCGCTGCTGCTGGAAAACTGCAGTATTCCGGACGCACTGGAAGTGGCGGACACCTTCCGTGCCGAGGTGCAGCGTTTCCGCTTCAAATGGGGGGATCGCATTTTCTCGGTCGGCATGAGCGTGGGCATGGTGGCGATCAATGCCGACAGCGGTACTGCGGCAAGTCTGATGTCGGCGGCCGATGCGGCGTGCTATGTGGCCAAGGATCGCGGACGCAACCAGATTCACCTGTACGAGAGCCGTGACTCCGACCTGGTGCGCCACCGTGGAGAAATGCAATGGGTGACGCGTATCCAGCGGGCATTGGAAGAGCATCGCCTGCGTCTGTCGTGGCAGGAGATTCGCCGTGCCGACGGCGTCGTGGAACCCGTTCGCCATGTTGAATTGCTGCTGCGGATGATCGACGAGGATGGCAGCGAAATCCTGCCGATGGCGTTCATTCCGGCAGCGGAGCGCTATTCCATCATGCCGGCCATCGACAGTTGGGTGATCGAGGAGACGCTGCGACTGTGCCAGCGCTATCTGGAGAGCAAACGCGAGCGGAATTGCCTGTTTGCGGTCAACCTGTCGGGAGCGTCGTTGAAGGATCCGGCATTCCGCCGCATGCTGCTGGCAAGTCTTGACGAAAACCCGGCTTTCGGCCCGCATCTGTGCTTCGAAATCACCGAAACGGCCGCCATCGGCAACCTTGCCGTCGTCAACGAGTTTATCGAGGCCATGCGTGCGTTCGGCTGCAGCTTTGCGCTGGACGATTTCGGCAGCGGCCTGTCGTCCTTCACCTACCTGAAGAACCTGAACGTGGATTACCTCAAGATCGATGGCGCATTCGTGCGCGATATCGTCCACAACGCCATCGATCGCTCCATGGTCGAGGCGATTCACCGCATCGGTCACCAGATGAACCTGAGAACCGTGGCTGAATACGTCGAATCGGACCAGATCCTGGCCTTATTGCGGCAGATGGGCGTGGATTACGTGCAAGGCAACGGTATTCACCAGCCTGAGCCGCTGGAAAATCTGTGCGACCAGGCCTGAAGCGTGGCGGTCAGTTCAGTCGGTGACCCCGAAGCCGGCGTCGACGATGGCCTGCACCATGGCGGCGCGCGCTACGCGGGCGGGATCGTACGTCACCCGCGCCTGGCCTGGCGTCAATGTGACATCCGCGGTTTGCACACCCGGCAGGGCCGCCAATACCTTGGTGACGCTGTTGACGCAACCGCCGCAGGTCATGCCGGTCACGGATAAAACGATTTCGTTCATGCTGTACCCCGAAGGAAGTTTCAGGGCTCGATTTTATTCCAGCTGAAAAACAAAAGCCCGCGGATTGCGTCCGCGGGCTTGCGATTGGGGTGGAAATTACTTCTTGCGCGGGCGTTTGCGCAGGGTTTCCTTGGTATGGTCGATCAGGCGGTCGGCCACCACTTCGGCGTCGACCGCAAAGGTCCCGTTGGCCAGCGCGGCCTTGACCGATTCAACCTTGCCTGCATCGGTGACGTCGACCGATGCCAGCTGGGATTCGAGCGAGCGGATGCGGGTACTGGATTCGGTCAATGTCAGCGAATCGCTGCCGCCAGAGGCGGAGGCAGCGGCTTTGCCGGTACTTTTACCCTTGGCAGAAGACACTTTGCTGGCGGCGGGCGGGGTGATGCGCTTGTCGATTTTCACGGGGATTCCTGGTCGCGGGGGTCGATCTTATGACTGCTTGGGCACTCAATGGTTTATCGGCAGGCCGCAAATTTTCTTTAGCCCTTGCTTCCGTTTCCGCCCAGCAGCGGGATCAGGCCGTCCAGTCCCACCTGATTCAACGCGTAAGCGGCCTGTGCACGTACCACCGGTTTGGCGCGGTAGGCGATGCTGACCCCGGCTTCGGCCATCATTTTCAGATCGTTGGCGCCATCACCCATGGCAATGACCTGTCCGCGATCCAGGTTCAGTTCGGCGCGCACGCGGTTGAGCCAATCGGCCTTGCCCTGGGCGTCGACGATGTCGCCGAGGACGCGGCCGGTCAGCTTGCCGTCCGCCACCTCCAGCGTGTTGGCGGCGGTGTAGTCCAGCCCCAGCCTGGATTGCAGCCGTTCGGTAAAAAAAGTGAATCCCCCCGACACCAGCAGGGTCCGGATTCCGGCGTTGTGTATTGTCGCCAGCAGGGTTTCCGCGCCCGGCGACAACTGCAGCCGCTCGTCGTAGACGCGCTGCAGGGCAGACTGGTCCAGTCCGGCCAGCAACGACACGCGACGGCGCAGACTTTCGGCAAAGTCGATCTCGCCGCGCATGGCCGCTTCGGTGATGGCTGAGACCTGAGGTTTCAGGCCCTGCATGTCGGCAATCTCGTCAATGCACTCGATGGTGATCAGGGTCGAATCCATGTCCATCACCAGGAGGCCGAAGTCGCCGATGTGCCGTCCGTCCGGCACCCAGCCGCAATCGAGCGAGTTCGCCTCGCAGAACGCGGCGACTTCGGTACGCGGCCTGTCGTCGGCGGCCACCAGCCGGAACGCGGCGAGCGAAATGGCCTCGATGGCCGTGGCGTCGGTCAGTTTGGCGAGCTGTTTGAGGCTGGGGGTGGGGACGTCGCGTCCCTGAACGATCAGATTCATGCCGTGTGCTATTTCAATAGATTGAACAGGGTGATGACGTTGGCGGCGCGCGCTTCAGCGGGCGAATTGGCGGCCCAGCGCAGGCGATTCTCGCCCGCCAGCTTGATGTCGCGCCGGCTCTGGATGAGCTGGATAATGCGGGCCGGGTCGATCGGCGGCTGCGGCACGAACTGCAACAGGATGCTGTCCGCGTTGGCGTCCACCTTCATGATGCCGAGCGGCTTGGCGGCCAGCCGCAGGCGATGGGTGTCGAGCAGCGCGCGGGCGGGGTCGGGCAGCTTGCCGAAGCGGTCGACCAGTTCTTCCTGCAACTGGGTGAGCTCCTCCACGTCGTGCACGCTGGCCAGCCGTTTGTATAGCACCAGCCGCTCGTGAACGTCGGGGCAATAGTCCACTGGCAGCAGCGCGGGCATGTGCAGGTTGATTTCCGACACCACGCCGAGTGGCTGGTTCATGTCGGGCTCCTGGCCCGCTTTCAGGCTGGCCACTGCGCCGGCCAGCATATCGTTGTAGAGCGAGAAACCGACCTCAAGGATTTCGCCGCTCTGCTTCTCGCCCAGCACCTCGCCGGCACCGCGGATTTCCAGATCCTGCATGGCCAGGTGGAAGCCGGAGCCGAGTTCTTCCATCAATTGAATGGCCTCGAGGCGTTTCTTCGCCTGCGGTGTCAGGGTGCGGTCCTCCTCCACCAGCAGATAGGCGAAGGCCTGGTGATGGGAGCGGCCGACACGGCCCCTAAGTTGATGCAATTGGGCGAGTCCGAATTTGTCGGCGCGGTTGATGAGGATGGTGTTGGCAGTGGGAATGTCGATGCCGGTTTCGATGATGGTGGTGCACAGCAGAATGTCGTAGCGTTGCTGGTAGAAATCGCGGATCACCTGTTCCAGTTCGCGCTCGCCCATCTGCCCGTGGCCGACACGGATGCGCGCTTCCGGCAGCAGCTTTTCCAGCCGCTCGCGCATGGCTTCGATGGTGCTGACCTCGTTGTGCAGGAAATACACTTGGCCGCCGCGCTTCAGTTCGCGCAGCACCGCCTCGCGGATCAGGCCGGCGGAAAACGAATGCACGAAGGTCTTGATCGCCAGCCGCTTCTGCGGCGCGGTGGCGATCACCGAGAAGTCGCGGATGCCTTCGAGCGACATTGCCAGCGTGCGCGGGATCGGCGTCGCGGTCAAAGTCAATACATCCACCTCGGCGCGCAGCGCCTTCAGCTGTTCCTTCTGCCGCACGCCGAAGCGGTGCTCCTCGTCCATGATGACCAGCCCCAGACGGGCGAACTTGACGTCTTTCTGGATCAACCGGTGGGTGCCAATGACGATGTCGAGTTTACCGTCGGCGAGCGCCTGCAGCGCTTCGGCCTGCTCCTTGGGGCTGCGGAAGCGCGATAGCTCGGCAAGCTTCACGGGCCAGGCGGAAAACCGGTCGGAGAAATTGTTGAAGTGCTGCTCGGCGAGCAGGGTAGTCGGGACCAGCACTGCCACCTGGTAGCCACCCATCACCGCCATGAAAGCGGCGCGCAACGCGACCTCGGTCTTGCCGAAGCCGACATCGCCGCATACCAGCCGGTCCATCGGCTTGCCGGCCTGCATGTCGGCCATGACTGCAGCGATTGCCGCGGCCTGGTCGGGCGTCTCTTCGTAGCCGAAACCTTCGACAAAAGCCTCGTAGTCGTGCGGCGAAAACTTGAACGCGTGGCCTTCGCGGGCGGCGCGCAGCGCATAGAGGTTCAGTAACTCGGCGGCGGTGTCGCGCGCAGCCTGCATGGCACGGCGGCGCGCTTTTTCCCACTGGTCGGTTCCCAGCTTGTGCAGCGGCGCCGCGCCCTCCCCGGCACCGCTGTAGCGCGAAATCAGGTGCAGGTTGGCGACCGGCACATAGAGTTTGTCGCCCTTGGCGTATTCGAGCTGCAGGAACTCGGTGTCGCCGTCGCCGAGGTCCATGTTGATGAGGCCGAGGTACTGGCCGACGCCATATTGGGCATGCACCACCGGGTCGCCGGGCTTGAGCTCCGAGAGGTCGCGCAGCAGGTTGTCGATCTGCGTCGCGCGGGCCTCGCGCGCGCGACGGGTTTTCGGCGGGATGGCGTAGAGCTCGGTTTCGGTGATGACGGCGAGCGAGCCGTCCGCCGTGACGAAGCCCTCGGCCAGTGGGCCGTAGGTCAGCAGGATGCGGCCGGCCGGTTGCTGGCAGTCAGCCCAACCCGCGCACAGCGTGGCGTCGAGCCCGTGCTCGGCAAGGTATTCGTGCAGGGTCTCGCGACGTCCGGCCGAAGGCGCGACGATCAGGGCTGTACCCTTGAATCCATCGATGAATCCCTGCAGCTTGGCAACCGGGTGCACTTCGCGGCGATCGACCGAAATGGGCGGAACCGGGTGGGCCAGTCCCTCACCGGCCTGTTCCACATCGAGCCGCGTGTAGCCCTTGGCCAGGCTGAAAAAGGCGTCGGTCGGCAGGAACAGTTCGGTGGGCGGCAGCAGCGGGCGGTCCTTGTCACCCGACAGCAGGCGATGGCGGCTTTGCGCGTCGGTCCAGAATGCCTGGCCGGCGGGGTCGAGCGCGCCATGGCTGACGAAGCGGGTGTGCCTGGGCAGATAGTCGAACAGCGTTGCCGTTTCGTCGAAAAACAGCGGCAGGTAGTACTCGATGCCGGCGGGGGCCAGGCCGTTGCTGACATCCTTGTAGAGCTTGGATTTGGACGGGTCGCCCTCGAAACGTTCGCGGAAATTCTGGCGGAAGCGGGTGATGCCGGCTTCGTCGAGCGGAAACTCGCGCGCGGGCAGCAGGCGCACTTCGTTGACCGGATAGATGCTGCGCTGGGTGTCGACGTCGAACGCGCGCAGCGTCTCGATCTCGTTGTCGAACAGATCAATGCGGTAGGGCAGGGCGCTGCCCATGGGAAAGAGGTCGATCAGACCGCCGCGGATCGAGAATTCGCCTGGCGCGAACACCTGGTTGACGTGGGTGTAGCCGCCCAGCGCCATCTGCGCACGGAAGGCCGGCTCGTCGAGGATGTCTTTCTGCTTCAGGAAGAAGGTGTGGGCGGCGAGAAAGGCCGGCGGCGCCAGCCGGTACAGCGCGGTCGAGAGCGCGACCACGGCGACGTCGAATTCACCGCGCGAAATCTGGTACAGCGTCGCCAGCCGCTCGGAGATCAGGTCCGGGTGCGGCGAGAAGGTGTCGTAGGGCAGGGTTTCCCAGTCGGGAAAGGCGCATACCCGCAGCTCGGGGTCGAACCAGCGCAACTCTTCGGCCAGGCGGTTGGTATCCCACGCGCTGGCGCACACCACCGCCAGCGGCGCGGCATGGCGCACCTGCTCGGCCAGATACAACGCATCGGCTGCGCCAGCCAAGCCGGACTGGGTGCGAGACGAAAGTGCGGAGAGGGAAAACAGAAACGCCATGGAAAAAGTTTAGAATTATCCCGGAAATGGCAAGAGGATGCGCGCAAAGGAATGCGCGATGACTGCTGTGACCCCATAGGGAGAAGAGTGGAGGACCGGTGCCTTCACAAAACATCGTGCATGATTTTGGCATCGGTGTTCGACAGATAAGTGAATGTCCGTGTCATTACAACGACGGAATTTCGTGCTTGCGGCTGGCTATTCGGCCTAACTCGGCACAATCGGAAAATAAGACTACTGGTGGCCGGCATACCTCTCGGCAGATTGCCGGCTTTGCTTCGATACCAACGCAGCCAGGGGACTAGCGTATGAAATGTTTCGATTCCATGGCAAAGGGATTGTGCCAGTTGGTGGCGGCAGGCTTGATGATTTTTGCGTTGCCAGCAGCGGCGAGATTGATGGACGCCATACCTAGTTTGGATGCAAGTGTCGAAAGCGCGCTTCCAGCACCCGCACCCCCCGGTGAGATTGAACAATGGTTGCAGCGTGCATCCATGGGCGATTCGTTTGCGCAATGGGTTGTAGCGCAGCGGCTTTTGGATGATGAGCCCAACAACAGGCAGGAAGCCTTGTCGATGCTCAAGCACTCTGCAGACGGTGGGTATTCGCAAGCCGAGTTGGATTGGGGGCGAATACTGCTTTATGGTTGGTTCGAGACGACCATTGATGTGTCGCAAGGGGTGAACTGGATCGAACGTGCCGAGCGAAGTGGCAAGGCGGAAGCTGCATATGTCTTGGCTGAGGCGTACTGGAACGGTTGGGCCGGTACCGCCGATCGAGCAAAAAGTGTTTATTGGCTGAAACGTGCGGCAGAGAAAGGCTGGGCACAGGCGCGCGAAGTGCTCGGACTCATGTTGCGTGATGGTATTGAAGTACATCAGGATGCACGCGAAGCGGCGCATTGGTTGCAACTTGCAGCGGTCCAAGGCCGGCCCGATGCGAAATTTGCGTTGGCTACAATGTTTAGCGAAGGTCAGGGAGTGGAGCATGACGATGGGCATGCGCTCCAGTTGTATCGTGAACTCGCGAAGGCCGGCTATCTGCCGGCCGAGCAAAGGCTCGCTTCGATGGTTGCCGAAGGGCGAGGTGCAGCAACCGATACCGCCCCTCTCCGAGCATTTCTTGAAAAAGCCGCACAAGCAGGGTATGCCGATGCCGCTTACGAGTTGGGCAATGGCCTGCTTGATGGACGCTTTGGCAATCCCGAACGTACAGCCGGGTTGCGTTGGCTGGAACGTGCCGCGGAACTCGATCATCCCCTCGCACAATATCAATTGGCCTGGCAGGGACTTGCCGCAGAGAAACGTGTGCAGTGGCTGGAACGGGCGGCGCGTCTGGGCTATACACCGGCGGAATTCGCTCTGGGCATGGCCTATGCCTATGGAGACGGTGTGGCGGCGGATGACAAGACTGCAGTGGATTGGTATCGGCTGGCCGCAGAAAAGGGCTATGTGGAGGCGCAATCAAGCCTGGCCTGGCGCTATTTCCAGGGGGTGACGCTGCCGCAGGATGAAACATTGGGGATAGTCTGGTCCCGCAAGGCGGCGGAACAGGGTGATGAGCTTTCGATGAAGAATCTGGCCGCTCGATTGTTGGTGCATCCGGATGGTGCCAGCCGAGACGAGACACTGACTTGGATGAAGCGGCTCGCCGAAGCGGGACACTCGCAATATCAATATTATTTGGGCAACGTATACAGCGGCCAGTTTCCTCAGTTCGGGACACGCCTTCTGAACTATGGCGAAGCGCTGAGTTGGTGGAGAAAAGCCGCTGCACAGGGCAATGGCGCCGCTGAGGTGAGCCTGGGAAATGCCTATATGCAAGGCTGGGGTGTGCCGGTGGATGTCTGGCAAGCGATTCCCTGGTATGAACGCGCCGCCGAACGCGGCGACGCCGCAGGCGATCTCAACCTTGCCCGTATTTACGAAACGGGGCGAGGCATGCTCCATGACCCTGAAAAAGCGCGCCAGTATCGTGAGCGTGCCACCCGGAGTGGTAACGCGTTGGCAAAACAGTTGGCGGCGCAACAGGAGAATCCCGCGTACCGATGGATGAGCGCACAAGGGCAATACGAATGGCCGAGGGTGCGCGCGGAGGCCAAGAATGGCAATCTGGAAGCGCAAAAACTTCTCGGGACCGCTTATTTGCAAGGCAATCTGGGTTTGCCGCAAAGCCTGCCCAACGCATACCACTGGTTTGTCAGAGCCGCAGAGCAGGGGGACGCTGACTCGATGAACAATGTGGGCTATACGCTTTACCGGGGCTATCTGGGCAAGTCCGATTTGGCCGGCGCGAAAAGCTGGTTTGAAAAGGCGGCCCGCGGCGGCAACAGCAATGCGATGCTCTCCCTGGCGCGGATGCATGAGGAGGGTGAAGTCGGGAAGCGCGATGCCAAAAAAGCGCTGGGCTGGCTGATGAAGGCGGCCGCAGCGAACAACCGCCAGGCGATCGAACGGTTGGTAAACGTGTATCGCAACGGTGAATTGGATCAGAAGGCCGATCCCAAGCGTGTCGCTTATTGGGAGGCGCGCGCGCTGTCTGCAACTCCGAAGGATAAACCATGAAACAGGTGTGCATTGCAGCCAGTTGGGCTGTTTTTCTGGCACCACTATCCGTGTTGGCCGACGTTGCACCGGTACATGCCGCCGCGCAGAAGGAGATGCTGCAATTTCGTCAAGCAGCCGAACAGGGCGCAAGTTTTTTACTTTATGACATTGGCTGGAATTATGAGTTGGGACGGGGTGTCAAGGCTGACCAGCAGGAAGCGCTGCGTTGGTATCAACGTGGTGCTGAGTTGGGTGAATCGCGTTCCCAATACAGGCTGGGGCGGTATTACCAGAATGGTGGCGATGTCCTGCCACGCGACCTTAAACAGGCATATGACTGGTACCTGCGCGCAGCGGAGCAGGGCCATCCTGGCGCGCAGTACGCCCTGTCCTTGATGCTGGCAGGCGGACAGGGCGTGCCTCAGGGCGATGCCGCCGCTTATCACTGGATCGAACGTGCCGCGGCAAGCGGTAGTCCCGAAGCACTGTATCGGCAGGGCTTCCACTTGCTTACGGGGCGTGGCGTGGCGAGAAATGCTGAGCATGCGCGGCAGGTTTGCAGGCAGGCAGCGGAAAAAGGCCTTGATAGTGCGCAGTTTGATCTTGCCCAGTTTTATTTGCGTGGTGACGGTGTGCCGCGTGACGTGTCGATCGCAATACCATGGCTGGAGCGCGCCGCCAACCAGGCGCATGTCGGGGCCGCGCTGGCGCTGGGGCTGATTTATTTGCAGGGGCAGGGTGTGGCACGGGATGATAAACAGGCTGCAGTCTGGATCGGTCGTGCTGCGCAACTATCGAATGCGGATGCGCAGTACTGGTTGGCCCGCATGTTTTACTCGGGGACTGGCGTCGAAAAGGATGAGACCAAGGCCGCCCGATGGATGACGCGGGCTGCCGAGCAAGGCCAGTTTGATGCCATGCTGGAACTGGCTTTGCGCCATGCGAGTGGAATCGGCATGCCCAAAAATGCGGCGCGTTCGCTTGAACTGTACGAGCGGGTGGCCGAGCGTGGGCATCTTGATACGCAAAAGCTGCTGGCCTACCGCTACCAAACCGGAGAGGGGGTGCCGCAGGATTCTGCGCGAGCGGCCTACTGGCTTGAAAAAGCAGCCCTGCAAGGCGATGCCTGGGCGAATTACCAGCTCGGCCTCGTCTACCTTGAAGGTGACGGCGCGCCGCGAAACACCTTGCTGGCAATGCAATATCTTCATGCCGCGGCTGAACAGGGTGTGGCGCTCGCGCAATGGCTTTATGGCAGTACGCTTGCCGACAATGCGGACTCCCTGGATGAAACGCGTGATGCAGTTGCTTGGTTAAAGCGTTCTCTTGCGCAAGGTCTAAGCTATGCACAGGAAACAGTAGGGTCGGTTTGCGCCCGCACCCCCTTGGCGTGTCAGACACCATAGGCCAATCCCCGCTTGTGAAGCCTGCGGGCTCAGTTTGCAAAGGTCATGAAGGCTACTGCTACTGAAAAAACGGGCGTGTTGCTGTGGCAGAACCTCATGCAGCGGGATGATGCCGAGGGTGGCGGGTATAATGCGCCCCTTTCATTGTTTTTGTGAAACTGCTATGAGCCTCGATCGCGTCAGCTCCGGCCGCAACCTGCCGGACGATTTCAACGTCATCATCGAAATCCCCGCCCACGGCGAACCCATCAAATACGAAGTCGACAAGGAATCCGGCGCCATGTTCGTCGACCGCTTCATGTCGACCGCCATGCATTACCCCTGCAACTACGGCTACATCCCGCACACCCTGTCGGAAGACGGCGACCCGGTCGACGTGCTGGTGGTTACCCCGATCCCGCTGATCACCGGCGTGGTCGTGCGCTGCCGTCCCATCGGCATGCTGAAGATGACCGACGAGGCCGGCGTCGACGCCAAGCTGCTGGCGGTGCCGGTCGACAAGCTATGCGGCCTGTACAAGGGCGTCAACAAGCCCGAAGACCTGCAGCCGCTGCTGCTGAAGCAGATTTCCCACTTCTTCGAGCACTACAAGGACCTCGAAGACGGAAAATGGGTCAAGGTCGAGGGCTGGGTCGGCATCGACGACGCCCGCGCCGAGATCCTCGTCGGCGTGGAGCGCTATCGCAATGCCGCGGACAAACCCGCTTTCTGATGAAGGTCTGCATCCTCTCCGACTCGCATGACAACCGGCGTCTGCTGGGTGCGGCGGTCGAGCACGCCAAGGCGCACGGGGCGAAAGCGGTGCTGCACTGCGGCGACGTGGTCGCGCCGACCACGCTGCGCGTGCTGCAGAAATACGAACTGCCGGTGCACGTCATCCACGGCAACAACACCGGCGACCTCTACAACATGACGCGGCTCGCCGCCGAACCCAACAGCGTGGTGCGCTACCACGGCCAGGACGCCGCCTTCACCCTGGCCGACCGCAACCTGTTCCTGGTGCACTACCCGCACTACGCCCAAGCGCTCGCCTGTACCGGCGACTACGACCTGGTGTGCTGCGGGCACGACCACAAATCGAGCATCTCGCAGGTCGCCACCGTCAAGGGCGGGCATACCTGGCTGATCAATCCGGGCACCGTCGGCGGCGTCGGCGCGCCACCCACCTACATCATGGCCGACCTGGCCACCATGCAGTTCGAGATCGTCACGATCGAAGCCGCGCCGGCTTCAGTGCTGCCGCCCGTCACGCCGCATGTCTAGACAGCCCGCCTGAGGCCTTGCTGCCAGATTGCTGATGGGAGTCGGCTCTGGCTGCAAGTCTGATCAGGTTGCCCAGAGTTCGTCCAGATTCGTGATGCCCCACTTGGCCGCGTCTTCACGGCTGACAATCTTTTCCGTGGTGGATGGTCGGGACAGGTCGATCAACTCCGGCACGATGTGGGTTTGCGACTTGCTCGAGAAGAATGCCTTGACGCGCGGCGCCAGCAGCGACTTTTCCGATTGCTCGACCACGACCGCCAGACGGCCTGACGTGAGCCTGACCAGCGAGCCGACCGGATAGATGCCGATGCTCTTGATGAAAGCCTGAAAGACGTGTTCGTCGAAGTGTCCCTTGCTCCACTCGGTCATTTTCCGGATGGATTCAGCCGGATCCCAGCCCGCCTTGTAGGGGCGATTGGAGGTGATGGCGTCATAGACGTCGCACACGGCGCCCATCTTGGCGAAGAGGCTGATTTCGTCGCTTGCGAGCCGGTCGGGGTAGCCGCTGCCGTCGATTTTCTCGTGGTGGTGCAGGCACACATCGAGCACGATGTCGCTGGCGGTTTTGCCTTCGACCAGCAGGCGGTGTCCTTCGACCGGGTGGTTCTTGATGATGCGGAATTCGTCGTCGGTCAGCTTGCCTGGCTTGTTGAGTACTTCCATCGGCATCAGGGCCTTGCCCAGATCGTGCATCAGGCCGGCCATGCCGGCTTCACGCACGCTCGTTTCATTCAGATCCAGTTGACGCGCCAGCGATACCATCAGCGCGCACACCGCAACGGAGTGCATATAGGTGTAGTCGTCTGCGGTCTTGAGTCGCGCCAGGCTGATCAGAGCGCCCGGATTGCGTATCACGGACGAGGAAATTTCTTCGACCAGTTCGCCGGCATCCTCGGCACTGATGGCCTTACCCATGCGAACTTCCCGGAACATGGAGACAACCGCCTTCCTGGCTTTGGCGCAGATCATGGCCGCACGCTGGAGCTCCTCGCTCATCGAGGCCGGTTTGAGCGTCTCGATTCCGGGTGCAATCTCGGCGTTCATCAGCACTTGGGTAGCCGATGGTTCGGGATCTTCCTTGGTTTTGGGTATATCGAGGCCCTTGGCGACATCGATCCAGACCTCGGTGATGCCGCTATCGCAGATGCGACGGATGTCCTCGGTATCCGTCAGGGTGAACTTGCTACGCCAGAATGGATGTTCCATCCATGAGCCGCACAGCCCATGCAGATGCATGCCCAGTTGCAGGTCTCGAGCCTTGATTTTCTTGAGCACGGCGGTTGTTCGATCAATCTATTCAAAGGCCATTCTAGGTCAAAACGACGTTTTGTACCGGGCATGACTCCTGTGCATCTCCGTTTCGGCATGATTCGTCGGCGTTCGATCTTGTCGAGCCTGATTCGTGGCATTGCCATTGCCTGGCACTAGCGATGACGCGCCGAGTCCGATTGGCAATAGTCGGGCAGAGGGAGTTTTTGTGCTTCTGGTCTTTCAATCGGCCAATACCGGCCACCGGACACAGTAGGGCAGTCCCGGGCAAGGCCAGCCCGGATCACGGCAGCAGCAATATCCTGTCCGGCCACATAACAAATCCCGACTTCGTGCATTTGAAATTGAGTGCCATCAAGCGTGCAGTGCACCGGCTCGCCTTCCGCATAGTGTTCCAGGAAAGCTGTCGCCTCATTTCCACCGGACTGTTGGTTGTCTGGGGCCGCGATGCCCAGTAAGCGCACCTTGATCGTTCCATGATCGGTGACGACATGAATCGTACCGCCGTCGACGACATGGGCCATGCCAGATATTTCGGATTGTGCAAAGACCGGAAGTGAGACCAGAAGACAGAGCAGGCCAATTTTTTTCATCGTGAACTCCCTAGTATTCCGGGGATCATAATTCTACTGCCTCAGCACATGCGAAACAGGGCGCCGCATTGGAGCGGCTTTTCTGGTTTGAACGGCGAAAACAAGACTACTGTATCTTTATTTGATATATATTAAGCACGATCTGATTCAGGCGTAAGCCCAAGTCAGCATGAAGGCGATCCGGTCTCCATGTCGTCACACAGTGTGCCGGAGAGCTGTTTATTAACCGCCAGCAAAAGGAAGCCAGCAATGAAAGAAGAACTGAAGCCTTCACGTCGTCAATTCCTGAAGATCAGCGGCGCAGCACTCGCCATGATTCCAGTGGTCGCTGTATCGGGAAAGGCAATGGCCGCAACCAATGCCGCCATGCGCACTTCGATGAAATATCAGGACAAGCCAAACGGAGACAAGCACTGCGCAACCTGCATGCATTTCGTTCCGGGTAAAACACCGAAGGCGCTTGGCGGCTGCAAGATTTTCCCCGGAGACACCGAAATCTCTCCGCAGGGCTATTGCGTGGCTTGGGCTGCCGCCAAGTAGTTATCAGTAATCAATGAATGATTCGCGCATCTGAGCGAAAGCAGGCATGGATGTGCACGTGTGGCGATGACTCGTTCTATGGCTGGTCAGCTTTACGCCGAAAACACGATCTGCTGTTGAAATGAAAAAGGCCGATTCCATTTGGAATCGGCCTTTTTGTATGGTGGTGCGCCCGAAGAGATTCGAACTCCTGACCCCTTGGTTCGTAGCCAAGTACTCTATCCAGCTGAGCTACGGGCGCTTTGAAGGTTGCGCATTATACGCAGTTTTGGTGATCTTGGACAGGTGTAACTTGTCTGCAATCTGAATTTGGCGGAGACGGAGGGATTCGAACCCTCGATGCAGGTTTAAGCCCGCATGCTCCCTTAGCAGGGGAGTACCTTCAACCTCTCGGCCACGTCTCCGAACCGCCGCGCATTGTAGCGGAATGCGCGGCGGAAAGCCACCTTACGCACTGGCTTTGTCGAGTTCGAAGGCCTGGTGCAGCGCGCGCACGGCGAGTTCCATGTATTTGTCCTCGACCACCACCGAGATCTTGATTTCCGAGGTGGAGATCATCTGCAGGTTGATGTTTTCCTTGGACAGGGTTTCGAACATCTTGCGCGCGATGCCGACGTGCGAACGCATGCCGACGCCGACGATGGAGACCTTGGCGATCTTGTCGTCGCCGGTGATTTCGCGTGCGCCGGTGGTTGCAGCATTGGCCTTGACGATGTCCATGGCCTTGGCGAAATCGTTGCGGTGCACGGTGAAGGTGAAGTCGGTGGTGTTCGCGTGGCCGACGTTCTGCACGATCATGTCGACGTCGATGTTGGCGTCGGCCACCGGGCCGAGGATCTGGTAGGCGATGCCGGGCTGGTCGGGCACGCCGACCACGGTGATTTTGGCTTCGTCGCGGTTGAACGCGATGCCGGAGATGATGGCCTGTTCCATGTTGTCGCTTTCCTCGAAGGTGATGAGCGTACCGTCGCCTTCATCCTGAAAGCTCGACAGCACGCGGAGTTTGACTTTGTATTTGCCGGCGAATTCGACCGAGCGGATCTGCAGTACCTTGGAACCGAGGCTCGCCATTTCGAGCATTTCCTCGAAGGTGACGGTCTTCAGTCGGCGTGCCTCGGGCACGATGCGCGGATCGGTGGTGTAGACGCCGTCGACGTCGGTGTAGATCTGGCACTCGTCGGCTTTGAGCGCAGCAGCCAGCGCGACGCCGGTGGTGTCGGAGCCGCCGCGGCCCAGCGTGGTGATGTTGCCCTGTTCGTCGACGCCCTGGAAGCCGGCGACCACGACCACGTGGCCGGAATCGAGGTCGCGTCGCATGTTGGCTTCGTCGATGCTGAGAATGCGTGCCTTGGTGAAGGCGTTGTCCGTGAGAATGCGCACCTGCGCGCCGGTATAGCTCTTGGCTTTCAGGCCGAGGTCTTTCAGCGCCATGGCGAGCAGGGCGATGGTGACCTGTTCGCCGGTGGACACCAGCATGTCGAGTTCGCGCGGGTCGGGCTGTGCCTGAATGCCTTTCGCCAGCGCGATCAGCCGGTTGGTCTCGCCCGACATGGCCGAGAGTACGACCACCACTTGGTGGCCGAGCATTTTGAATTTGGCGACGCGTTCCGCTACGGCGCGGATACGTTCGACGTTGGCGACCGAGGTGCCGCCGTATTTTTGTACGATGAGTGCCATGTTAGGGCCAGGGGTTGAGGGCTAGGTAAAGGCGGGATTTTAATGGATTACCGCGTAAACAGGGCAATCGACTCCACATGTGCGGTATGCGGGAACATGTTGGCGACGCCGGCAGCTTCGAGCCGATAACCCTTGACGTGCACCAGTACCTCGGCGTCCCGTGCCAGCGTGGCGGGGTCGCACGAGACATAGACGATACGCTGCGGCGCACCGTCGTCAGGCAGCGATTTGACGACCTCGATGGCGCCGGAGCGCGGCGGGTCGATCAGCAGCTTGTCGAAATGCCCGAGGGCGGCGAATTTCTCGGGCGTCATTTCGAACAAGTTGTCGACCACGAAGTGGGCGTTGGGCAGCGCGTTATGCAGGGCATTCGCGCGCGCGCGGGCGACGAGTTCCGTACTGCCTTCGATGCCGAGTACGTTGGCCCCGCTTCGGGCGATGGGCAGGGTGAAGTTGCCCAGGCCGCAGAACAGGTCGGCAATGCGCTCGCCCGGTTGCGGGTCGAGCAGGCGCAGTGCGCGGCTAACCAGCGCGCGGTTGATGGCGGTGTTGACCTGGGTGAAATCGGTGGGTCTGAACGGCATCGTCAGGCCGAATTCGGGCAGGCTGTAGCTGAGCTCGGGCGCGATGTCGGGCCAGAACGGGCGCACGGTGTCGGGGCCTTTGGCCTGCTCCCAGATCTGTACGCGATGCCGGTCGGCGAACGCCCTCACCTGGGCGGCATCCTCGTCGGTCCAGGGTTCGAGCAGTCGGAACACCAGCACGGTGACATGCTCACCGACCGCAACCTCGATCTGCGGGATGCGGTCGGCGTTCGACAGCATCCCGATCAGTTCACGCAGCGGCTGGATCAGCGCCGAGACATCCGGAGTGAGCACTTCGCAGCTCGCCATGTCGGCGATGAAGCTGGAGCGCTTTTCGCGAAAGCCGACCAGCCCGCCGCCTTTCTTGTCGACCCAGCGCGCGGACAGGCGCGCACGGGTGCGATAGCCCCAGCTCGGTCCGTGCAGGGCGGACAACATTACATCGGGTTTGACCTTGCCGATGCGGGCCAGGTTGTCTTCCAGTACGCGCTGCTTGGCCGCCACTTGGGCGCTGGCTTCCAGATGCTGCATCGAGCAGCCGCCGCAGCGGCCGAAATACGGGCAGCGCGGCGCGGCACGCTGCGCGCTGGCCTTGAGAATGGCGATGGCGTTGGCCGAGTTGTATTTGGCATGTTTGCGGTAAATGGCGATTTCCGCGCGTTCGCCCGCCAGCGCGCCATCGACGAAAGTGACCTTGCCGTCGACGCGCGCGACGCCGTGGCCCTCATGGTCGAGGGAAAGAATGTCGACGATTGGATTCATGCCCACGCCGCCAGGAATTCCTGCCAGTGCGGGGCAGGGTGGGCTTGCACCGTGCTGCGCGCCAATTCGATCTCGGCGGTGTAGGCCGACTCGTTCAGCGTGCCACGCATTTTCTGGAAGCGCAGATAGACCAGCCACGTGTTCATGACATCGGTTTCACAGTAATTGCGGATGGCTTCGATCTCGCCGTTCTGGAAGGCGTCCAGCACTTTCGAGCCATCCATCCCCAGTTTGCCTGGAAAGCCGCATAGCTTGGCCATCTGATCGAGCGGCGCGTTGGCGCGCGGCTGGTACATCGCCAGCACGTCCATCAGGTCGAGGTGGCGGGTGTGGTAGCGCCCGAGATAGCTGTTCCACTTGAATTCCTTGTCGTCGTCGCCCCAGTCCCAGTAGCGCGCGGCCGCCACACCATGAATCAGCGCGCGGTAATGCAGTACCGGCAGGTCGAAACCACCGCCGTTCCATGACACCAGTTGGGGGGTATAGCGTTCGATGCCGTCATAGAAGCGCTGGATCAGTTCGTCCTCGCTGCTGTCGGGCTCGCCGAGCGACCACACCTTGAGCTGGTCGCCGCTTCTGAGGACGCAGGAAATGGCGACGATACGGTGCAGGTGGTGCGGCATGAAATCGCTGCCGGTTTTCTGGCGGCGGGCAAGCAGCGCCATTTCGGCGAGCTCGGCCTGCGGCAGCGCCGCTTCGTCTATACCGTTGACGGCGGCGAACCCGGCAAGGTCGGGGATCGTTTCAATGTCGAAAACCAGGGTGGGATGCATGGCGGGCGGCAAACAAAAACCGCCATTTTACGCTGTCAATGCAGGGCGGCGTCGAGTTCGGATGCGGCGATCAAGGCGTCCAGATAGGCCACGGAAATCTGGTGCAGCGGAATATCCAGTTGCTGCGCGTACGAAGCCAATGTCTCGACGTCGTTGTTCTCGCAGGCATAGGTCAATTGCAGCATGGCCCCTTCGGGCGAAGGGTGTGAGCTCAGTGCGCGCGCACTGGTTGCCGACAGGCCCAGCTTGCGGATGAGCGTTTCCACCGGCAGCGACAGCGCATGAGTGGCGGTCGACAGCAGGCCGATTTCGAATGCGGCGGCGGCACTCTCGGCCGGCGCACCCAGGCGGGTGATCTTCCCCATGAACAGCGCGCGTGTCAGCGCGGTGATGGCATAGTGACGCGAGGATTCAGTGGGCTGCCTGCCAGCCAGCGCCAGCAGGGCCGCCACGCGTCCGGCGCGCTGAGGGCCCAGCATGATGAGCGCATGCGCCGTCGATTCGGCAGGCCGGCTCAAGCCACCAGCCTGGGAGTTGGCAATGGCAAGCAGGCGCGGTGCCATGTCGGGGTTCAGGCGGAAGAACTGCACCAGGGTTTCAACCGATTCGCGCAGGGCGATGGCCAGCAGATCCAGTTGGACGGCCTGTTCATGGCTGATTTCGGCAGGCTGGGTATCGCCGGAGAAGAAGCTTCCCCGGAACCAGGTATTACCGGGCCAGCGAGCCTGGGCGTGGGCATGCCGCACACCATCCACGATCAGGCGCGCAGCAACGGCAGGCGGCGTGTCGTCGGCATTGCAGGCAAGGTAGCGCCAGGCGGATATGCTGTCCTGCACAACCGCATCCTTGGGGTTGAGTGTGGGGCAGAACGTCAACCCCGCATCCTGCAGAGCCAGGGCGCGCGCGAGATGCTGCTCGTTGTCGAGGCTCACGCACCAGATCAGCTGGCGGTGGTTGAGTTGTTGCGGAACTTCGCTGAACAGCATGCCCGTGCTGATTCGCACCAGCAGGGGCAGTTCGCCGGTCAGACCGTCCTGCGTCAGGGAATACAGGCCGGTCAGCAACATGTCCTCCTCCATTTGCCGGAGTTCAGCTGGTGCATCGGCGGCGGCGGCCCGGCCGCGCAGAACGAGCTGGTGCGCAACCAGATTGGAGGCGACATCGAACAGCGGATCGAACGACAGAAAGCGTGCCCGCAAGACTTCCTCGCGAACCGGGTCGCTGCTGGCTATGCCGAGCATCTGCGTCACCACCACGGGCTGTTCGGATTCGGTGGTATTGATGCCGCCGCCGACGATGCGCGATGGAGGGGAGTCGTCTGAGATCATGTCGCTCACTACGGGATTTGTGCGTTCATTCTAGCGCCGAGAAGCATTTTTCGCGTGCTTGCGTCATCATGGAATCTTGTGGAGAGACTTGGACGAGGACCCTATGGTGAAGGAAACACTGCGCAACACGATAGTCGCCGGCTTGATGCTCGCGTCACAGACCGGTTGGGCTGCGCCACGCGATGAGATTGTCAGCACCGTATCCGACCAGTCAGCCGTGGCGGTCACGATATACAACGACAACCTGGCGCTGGTGAAGGATACGCGGCGGGTCAGGCTGGGACGCGATTTCAATCAGCTGGCGTGGCGCGAAGTGTCGGCGCAGATGCGCCCGGAAACTGCGCAATTGCGCAATCTGTCGAATCCGGCCGGATTCCGGCTGCAGGAACAGAATTTCGATTTCGATCTGCTGACCCCGCAAAAGCTGCTCGAGAAATATGTCGGACGCGAGGTCAGTGTCATACGCATGCACGCGGGCACCGACGTGGAAACCCGCGAAACCGCCACCGTGCTTTCGACCAACGACGGCGTGGTACTCAAGTTTGCCGACGGCCGCATCGAAACCGGCGTGCCGGGACGACTGGCGTTTCCCGGCGTACCCGACACTCTGCGTGATACGCCCACCCTGGTCATTTCGCTGCTCAACCCGTCTGCGGGTCTGCAGAACCTGGAGTTGTCCTATCTGACCTCGGGTCTGGCGTGGCGCGCGGATTATGTGGCCGAACTGAATGCCGATGATGACCGGCTCGACCTGAACGGCTGGGTGACGCTGACCAACCAGAGCGGGGCGGCTTATCCGAATGCCAAGCTGCAACTGGTGGCGGGCGACCTCAACCGGGTGCGCGAGGCGCAGCCGATGTCACGTGCGACGATGGCAATGGCGGCGAAAGTGGCCGACGCTGCCGACATGCAGCAGGAATCGCTGTTTGAATACCATCTCTACACGCTGCAGCGCCCCACCACGCTGGCGGAGAACCAGACCAAGCAGGTTGCACTGATGGCGGCGAGCCGGGTGCCGGTGAGAAAGGAATTTCTGCTCGAGGGTGCGAATTACTACTACTCGGGGCAGTACGGCGAAATCGGCCAGAAGATCAAGGTCGGCGTGTTCGTCGAATTCGACAACAAGGGCGAAGGCCTTGGCGTGCCCTTGCCCAAGGGCGTGATCCGCGTCTATAAGCGGGATGGACAGGGCAATGCGCAATTCGTCGGCGAGGATCGCATCGACCATACGCCGAAGAACGAGACCGTGCGCCTGAAGCTGGGCGAAGCGTTTGATATTACCGCGGACAGGAAACAGACCGCCTTCCAGAAATTGGCGGGTAGCGGCCGCTTCAACTATGTATTCGAGTCGGCCTATGAAATCGTATTGAAAAACGCCAAGCCGGAGGCAGTGACCGTCACCGTACGTGAGCCGATGCCGGGAGACTGGACGATGGTGAGCGAATCGCAGCCGCACACCAAGACGGCATCCGGGACTGCGGAGTGGAAAGTGAAGATTCCCGCGGAAGGCAAGACGACATTGACCTACCGCGTGCGAGTCAGGTACTGAGCCCGCGTCGCCGGCGGATGTCGGCGATCAGTCCCTGGGTGGAACCGTCGTGTTCGCCGACCGCGCGCACCGAACTCAGCGCGGCACGGATCGGTGGCGCCAGCTGCTTGCCGAGCTCGACGCCCCACTGGTCGAAGCTGTTGATCTGCCAGATCACGCCCTGCACGAAGACCTTGTGCTCGTAGAGGGCAATCAGCATGCCGAGAGTGTGAGGATCGAGCTTCTGGTACAGCAGGGTGTTGCTGGGGCGGTTGCCCGGGAAGACCTTGTGCGGTGCCAGTGCTTTCGCGTCTTCCCGGCTCATGCCCTGGGCGATCAGTTCGGCCTCGATCACCGCGCGCGACTTGCCTTTCAGCAGGGCCTCGGTCTGCGCCAGGCAATTGGCCAGTAGCCATTCGTGCTGGTCGGCCAGCGGCGTGGAATTGACCGCCGCCACCAGGAAATCGGTGGGAATGAGGCGGGTGCCCTGGTGGACCAGTTCGAAGAACGCATGCTGGCCGTTGGTGCCGGGTGCGCCCCACACGATGGGGCCGGTATTGTAGTTGACCAGCTTGTTGGTGCGGTTGACGTTCTTGCCGTTCGATTCCATGTCGAGCTGCTGCAGGAACGGCACCAGCAGGCGCAGGCGCTGGTCGTAGGGGAAGATGCCGTAGGTGTCTGTGCCCCAGAAGTTGGCGTACCAGATGCCGAGCATGCCGAGGATCACCGGCATGTTGGCCTCCAGCGGCGCCTCCTTGAAATGGATGTCCATTGCGTGGGCGCCCGCCAGCAGTGCCTGGAAGTTGCCCCAGCCGATCTGCAGCGCGATCGACAGGCCGATCGCCGACCACAGGGAATAGCGGCCGCCGACCCAGTCCCAGAAGATGAACATGTTGTCGGGGTCGATGCCGAAGGCCTCGACCGCCTGGGCGTTGGTCGACAGGGCCACGAAATGCCGTGCCACTGCAGCCGGCGCGCGCAAGGCGGCCAGCAGCCAGGCCTTGGCCGAATTGGCGTTGGCCAGGGTTTCCAGGGTGGTGAAGGTTTTCGAGGCGACGATGAACAGTGTTGTCTCGGGGTCGAGCTGCTTCAGCGTGCTGGCCAGGTGCGCAGGGTCGAGGTTGGAGACGAAATGCACCCGCACGCTTTCCACTGCGTAATGGTCAAGTGCGTGGCACACCATGGCAGGGCCGAGGTCGGAGCCGCCGATGCCGATGTTTACCACGTCGCGGATGGGCTTGCCGGTATGGCCGCGCCAGCTGCCGTTGTGGATCGATTCGACGAAGCGCTGCATGCGGTTGAGCACTTTGGCGACTTCGCGTTCGACGTCCACGCCTTCCACAACCAGCGGCGGACGAACCGGCGCACGCAGCGCCGTGTGCAGGACGGCGCGCTGCTCTGTGAAGTTGATGCGCTCGCCGCTGAACATGGCGGTGCGCATGGCCTCCAGATCGGACTCGCGTGCGAGCTGCATCAACAGGCTCAGGGTGTCGGGCGTGACGCGGTTTTTCGAATAGTCGAGCAGCAGATTCCCGCAGCGTAGCGAGAGCTGATCGAAGCGGCTGGCATCCTCGCGGAATGCGGCACGCATGTCGAACGTGCGCATGGCTTTGTAATGCTGTTCCAGGTCCTTCCAGGCGGGCAGGTGTTTGAGCGGTTTCATGGGCGTGCGATGTATGGGGCGAACTTCGAAGGTATCATATGCGGGCGACGCGTCAGCTCGTCAGGCACCGGCGCGGCGCTTTATCGATGAAGATGGATGAGACAGCATGGTCACCGTGACACAAAACAAACTCGTATACATCACTTATTCCATCCTGGATTCGCGTGGCATGGTCGTCGAGCAACATGATATTCCGGTGGGTTATGTGCAGGGCGCCAACAGCGGCATCCTGCCGGCGATCGAGTCGGCGGTGGCGGGGCGCAAGATAGGCGACCGTGTCGAGATCGCCTTGTCGCCCGAAGAGGGGTACGGGCTGCGCGACGAGAGTCTGGTGTTCGTGGACGACATCGAGAACGTGCCGCCGGAATTCCGGCGCATCGGAGCGGAAGTCATGTTCGAGAACGAATCGGGCGAGACCAAGGTTTTTTACGTCACCGCGATCGAGGACGGCAAGCTTACGCTGGACGGCAATCCTTCGCTGGCCGGACAGAGCGTGACCTGCCTGGTGAACGTGACAGACATTCGCGAGGCCACGCCGGAGGAGATCCGCAATGGACGGCCGCTCGACGTGAAGACCGGAACGGTGCATTAGTCCGGGCCCAATGATTCGCCGACGTAAAAAAGCCGGGAAATCTCCCGGCTTTTTTGTTGCGGCTCACCCGTTTACTTGGCGGGGCAGGCCTTGTCACCCGGGATTTTGCCCGGCAGACGCAGGAAGGCCTCGAACGGTCCCATCACGCTCATCGCTTCCATTTTCGGGCCGGTGAACTTGAGACGGCCAAACATCATGGCTTTCATCGGACCGTATTCGCCCGCACCCATTTCATCCCAACGGTCAGTGGTGGCATGCATCGTGTAGTCGACTGCATAGTCCATCTGGTGGTTCTGGACTGCGCCGCCATAGACGCACATGGCCTTGCCATCCTTGGCGGCAATCTTCAGTTCGGTCTGTGTCGCTTCGCCGCAGTCCGTGCGATACAGGTGAATGATCTTATAGCCACGGCCTTTGTCGTTCTTGATCCATTTTTCGCCCAGGCCGCCCGTCAGGGTGGCATCCTTGTTCCAGGCGTCGCAAGCCTGAGCGGTCCATTCGACAGACATCATGGCGGGTGCGGCATGAGCTGCAGTGGCGAAAACGGCCAAGGCCGCCAGCGCGATCGTAGTGTATTTCATGGGGTAACTCCTCCTTTTAATTGAATATCCTAGTTGTAGCTTGGTTCTTATTTACGAAGAAAAGATCTTCGAGCGAGCACGGTAATCATCATGCGTAGGCTTGTCAATGCGGAAGCTGTTTTTTTACGAATTCGTACGCCCCGGCGCTGTGCAGGGTGGCCAGTGCACCGATGGAACCCAAGCTGGCCCGTGAGAAATTGAAGCCAGTGAACCTGTTCAGATCATTCTTGCGATGAGGAAACGGGTGAAGCCGGGAAGACCCTGAAAACATAGAAAGACATTTATATTCTTAAGTTTTTATATGTTTGTTTAATTGTCAAAAGAGGGTTGGGCCAGGCTCTCCTCGACCAGCCGGATGCGGCGGGCGAGTTGCGCCGACTCCGCGGTCTGGCCAAGTTTGTCAGCCTGTTGCTGCCGCAGTTTCAGATAAGTGAGCAGCGGTTGCCGCCAGCCCTGCTCCGATGCGGTTTCCGTCGCCGTCGCCAGGATGGCCGCGTCGGCTTCCTGCCGCATCACCAGCAGGCTGGCGTCGAGCAGGCGGGCAAGCGGGTCATCGATCCGGCCTAGTGCCGCACGCCGCTTGTCGGCGGGCACCTGCACGAGATCGCGGTGCTGGCTGGGTAGCAGGGCAAGGTCGAGGCCGTCCCAACGCAGGGTGAGGAAGCGGTAATAGGCCTGATCCGCCGGATTCGGTTCATTGCCGGCGAGCTCGGCATACTCGCTGCAGGCATCGTCGATCAGCATGGCGCGGCGGGTGGCGCAGTGCACCAGCCACAGACGCGCGGTCTCGCCGACACGGCCTGCCCCCCCGGTGGCGGCGACCGCCTGCCGGAAGTAGCGCTCCGCCAGCGTATTCTCGCCACGCAGCGCATGCTTCTGATAACGCGCGACCAGATCGGCCGAGTCGACTTTCCAGTCCGGCGGCGGCGGGCCGCCGCTGCCGCAGGCGGCGAGCATGAGCAGACTGGCGAGGGCGAGCCGTGTCTTCATGGCAGCTTCACCTCGGGTTCACGCGCGAACGGCCATTTCTTGTTGATCTCGTTGATCAGTCCATTGGCCTTGCGCACGGCATCGTCGATCTCGGCGCGCAGCTTGGCGATGTCCTGGGTACCGTCCTTGACGTTGGCGGAAATCTCCACGGCATTCGCCATCACGGCGTCGGCCTTCTTCAGGCTGGACTGCGCATCGTTCAGCATCAGCCGGACCTGCGCCAGCGAGGCCTTTGTCTGCTCGGCCATGCCGTCCTGGGCAAACAGCCACTGGTCGGTCTTGGCGGTCAAGGCATCGAGCTTGGTGATGAGGGCGCGGGTCTTGTCGAGCGAATCGGTCACTGCACGCGCCTTCTCCGGACTGCCGAGCACGCCTTCGAGCACACCGTATTCGCCGGTCATGCGTCCGGTCACGGTCTTCACGCTGGCCAGCGTGGCGTTGATCTCGCCATCCTTGCGGGTGAGGTATTCGACGTTGGCGAGGATTGCCTTGACCCGTTCGACCAGCGCCGGGATTTCCTTGCTGATGTCGGACGTGAGCAGCAGCATGGTGGCGTTGTCGGGCAGCGCAGGTGCCCTGAGATCAGGCGAGTCGACGCGGATCTTGGCTCCGCCGACGATGGGCTTGTCGAGGGTGAAGGTACTATTCTCCTTCAGCCATTTGGCGTTGCGGCCGAGGAATTCGGTATGGATGATGATGCCGCCGTTTTCATTCAGGCCGAGCGTGGTGACGCGGCCGATCTCGATGCCGGAGAACACCACCGGCACGCCGGGCGCCACGCCGTCGGCACTGGTGGCGGCCAGTTGCAGATGGAAGGTCTTTTCGAAGAAGCCGCGCGCGTGCAGCAGATAAGCGATGAAAACCGCGGCCAGCACCAGCGATGCGGCGGCAAACAACCCGACCTTGAAATGCAGTTTGTTCATTCTTTGTAAAGTGCCTGGTTCCAGCTGAAGTCGAATATTTCCCAGGTGCCCGCCATGTCAGCCTGTGCGGCCAGTTGCCGGATGAAGGCCGGATAGGGCACATCGTAAAGCATGGCACCAGGGCGGTCGATGACCAGTCTCGGGCGCTTGAGAATGAGCGCGCGTGCCAGCTTGGCGACGAAGCGCTGCGCAGGCGTCATGTCGGGGTCGCGCAACAAGGCAATGTCGGCGTATCCCAGTTGATCGAGCATGGCCTGCGCCAGCCGGGCCGATTCGGCTGCACCGTAATGGCGCTGGTAAAGCGGGATCAATGCGATGTTGTCGAGTGCCGACAGGTTCGCCCGCAGCGGCAGGTCGAGCGCGACGCGCGCCACATCGTCCGGGAGGGCTGAAACGGCCGCCATCAGGCTGGCGCGGTCGTCGAACGCAGTCAGATGTATTTGAGCGCTAATGACACCACCTCGATCGCCACGATGGCGAAGAACACGCGCATCATGCCGCGCAGCACGGAAACCGGCACCATGAAGAGCTTTTTCGGCGTCTCCAGCCCGGCGGTAACCGGGATCAGCGTGACCGCCAGTCCGAACAGGGCACATTTGGCGATCAGCCCCGCCATGATCCTGAAGTCGAAGATTTTTGCGATGGTCCGGGTATACGGCTCGAAGCCGGCCACGTTCATGCCATAAATGGCGAGATAGCCCATCAGGAGGGCGAGCAGGCCGGCCAGGCCGGCCAGGGTGACGACCGACACGACCCCGCCGATCAGCCGCGGCAGGAACTCGAACTGCATCGGTGGAACCTTGCAATGCGCCAGCGCGTCCAATTCGTTGTTGACCTGCATCAGTGCGACTTCGGTATTGATGGCGCTGCCCGAGCGCAAGGCGACGAACAGCGCCGTCAGGAAAGGCAGCAGTTCCAGAACCAGGACGCGGATGGTCATCTCGCTGGCGAATTCGGTGAGACCGAAGTCGCGTGCGGTGGAGAGGATGATGGTGATGATGAGCCATGAAATCACCAGTGCGTAGCCGAGGAATACATGCAGGATCTGTACCGCGGTGAAGTAGATCTGTTTCACCACGACATCGAAGGTGGCGCGGTTCCAGGTGGCGGGTTCCAGAAGCAGCAGGCCGGCCTGGGCCAGAAAGGCGAACATGCCATACCCGACGGTGAACCAGCCGACGACCTTGGCGCCGAGCGATTCGATGGAAGCCGCAAGAAAATTCATCGCGGCATCTTAACGCCATTGCCGGCGCTTGCACCATCGGATGGCAGGCCCTACAGTTTCGCTTCAGACGGAGAAGACACACGATGAAGAGATTCCTGATTCCGGCAAGTGCGCTGGTGTTGTGCGTGGCGGCCGCATCGGCGCTTGCCGCGCCCGGCACGGTCCTGCGCAACGACAAGCTCTATAGCCAACCGAACGCATCGTCCAAAGTGGCGGCCAGCGTGCCCAAGGGCGCCAGCGTCAACATCCTTTCCAAGCAGGGGGGCTGGCTGCGCGTCACCTCAGGCAAGTCGACCGGCTGGATCCGGCTGCTCTCGGTGCGGGCCGGGGCTGGCGGGCTGGGCGGCGCCGGGCTGGGTGACGTGGTGGGCGCGGCCACGACCCGGTCCGACCCCAGCCGCGTGGTGGCTGTGGCGGGCCTGCGCGGCCTGAACGACGAAGACCTGAAGCAGGCCAAGTTCAATGGCGAAGAACTGGCCCGACTGAACACCTGGCAGGCCACCCCTGCACAGGCCCGCAGTTTCGCAGCCGAGTCCGGGTTGACGACGGCCAATGTGGCGGCTCTGCCTGTGCCCCAGTCTGCCAAGACATCATCGCCGTGGGAGGCCAACTGATGAAATTCAAATTGATGGTTCTGGCCGTTGCCCTGGTGTCGTTCAGCGGCGTGGCATCGGCCTTGGATTTCGGCAAGCTGCTCGAAGAGCGAATCAATCAGGAGCTGAACAAGGACAAGAAAACGCAACCGGCGCAGACGTCGCCTGCACCTGATGCTTCGCAAAACACGGCCACGCCTTCGCCTCAGGCCAAACAAAAAATCGATGCCCAGCAACTGGGGTTTGCACTGTTCGGCGATTACTCGCCAGAAGAAGAAACGCGCATCGGCAAGCAGATCGCGGGCAACCTTCTTGGTGCCGTGCCGCTGGTGCGGGATGACAAGCTCCAGCGCTATGTCAATCTGGTTGGCAACTGGGTGGCATTGCAGAGCGGACGCAAGGACATCAGCTGGCATTTCGGCGTGCTCGATACCGAGGACATCAACGCATTCGCGTCGCCCGGCGGCTACATCTTCGTGACCAGGGGCCTCTACCAGCGCCTGAACAACGAAGCCGAACTGGCCGGCGTGCTGGCGCATGAAATCGCGCACGTCACCCTGAAGCATCATCTCAAGGTGCTCAAGCAGTCGAGCCTGATCGGTGCGCTGGGCCAGGCGGCCAGCAACAAGGTGAAGGACAGCGATCAGGTGGTGCAGAACCTGATCGGCAACGGCGCGGAAATCATGGCACGCGGGCTCGACAAGAATGCCGAATTCGAGGCCGATCGCGTCGGCATCGTGTTTGCTGCGCGCGCCGGCTACGACCCTTGGGGCCTGCCCGAGGTATTGCAGGATCTGGCCGGGTTGCCCGCCAAGGACAGCCGGACCAGCCTGCTGTACAAGACCCACCCGCATCCGGCCGATCGCCTGGCTGAACTGGGTGAGGCCGTCGGCAGCCGCCTCGATGCCGTGCATGGCAAGGATCTGCCCGGCCGCTTCTACCACCTTCGGTGAAGCGCATTTCGTCCCGGCTGGCGCAGGCAGGCCTGTCTGCGCTGTTTGTCCTGCTGGTCGCGGCGCATGTGGGCGGGCTGATCCATATCACCCCCATGCAGCGTGCTGAGGCCTGGCTGTATGACGTCTGGTTGACGCGCACCGCGCCCTCCGGCCAGGATGATCGCGTGGCCATCCTCGACATCGACGAAGCCAGCCTGAAAAGCATGGGACGCTGGCCGTGGAGCCGTGACACCCTGACCCGGCTGGTCGCGCAACTGTTCGATCATTATGGCGTGGCGGCAGTGGGATTCGACGTGGTCTTCGCAGAGCCGGACAAGAGTTCGGGACTCGATACCCTCAAATGGCTGGCACAGCGCGACCTGGCGGGCAGTCGCGATTTTCAGAACGCGCTCGAGCGCCTCGCGCCACGGCTCGATTACGACGCCCGCTTCGCCCAGGCGCTCGCCGAACGTCCGGTTTCACTTGGCTATTACTTCATTCCGGCGGGTTACGGCGACGCCCGCACCGGCATGCTGCCGCCGCCGTCCCTGCCTGCTACGGCATTCGATCCGCTGCGCCTGGGCATGCCGCCTACGGGCTATGGCGCGAATCTGGCTGCATTCCAGAAAGCTGCGCAGAGTGCCGGATTCTTCAACATGCGGGCTGATCCCGATGGCACGGCGCGCCAGATGAGCCTGGTCGCCCCGTTTGGCGAAGCGTATTACCTGGCGTTGTCGGCCTCCACCCTGCGGGCGGCTTTCGGCGGCGATCCGGTGACGGCAGGTGTCGAGCAAAGCAGCCTGCTCGGCAGGTCATACCGCACGCCCTGGATCGAGGTGGGCGGGATACGCGTACCGCTTAGCCGGGATGGCACGGTGTATGTGCCGTATCGTGCCGGTTCGCCGTTCCCGTATATCTCGGCGGCGCAGGTGCTGGCGGGCAAGGTGGCACCGGCTCAGCTGGAAAACCGCATCATGCTGGTAGGCTCCACCGCCCCGGGGCTGACCGACCTGCGTGTGACGCCATTCTCCAATACCTTCCCGGGCGTCGAGATTCACGCCCACCTGATTGCCGGCATGCTCGACGGCACGGCCCGCAGCATGCCGCCGTGGGCCGACGACGCGCGCCTGTTCGCCGTGCTGTTGCTGGGCGCGTTGCTGACGGGTGTACTGCTGCGCTTCGGCCCGGTGGCCGGCCTGCTGGCGAGCCTGGCGATGCTGGGATTGCTGCTGGCGGCCTACGCGGCCGCCTGGTCGCGTTTCTGGGTGGTACCAATGGCAGCGCCGATGCTGACGATCTTCGGCCTGTATGCACTCAATACCGCTTACGGTTTCTTTGCGGCGACCCGCAGCAAGCGCCAGATCACCAAGCTGTTCGGCCAGTATGTGCCGCCTGAACTCGCCGACGAGATGAGCCGGGATCCCGCGCACTACACGATGGAGGGGCAGTCGCGCGAGATGACGGTGCTGTTCTCAGACATCCGCGGCTTCACCAACTTCTCCGAGAAGCTGCCGCCGGCCGAACTGGCCGAAGTGCTGAACGCCTACCTGTCGACCATGACGCGCATCGTCCAGCAGCGCCGGGGCACCATCGACAAATACATCGGCGACGCCATCATGGCGTTCTGGAACGCACCGGTTGATCTGGCGGATCACGCCAGCCGCGCCGTGCAGACCGCGCTCGACATGCAGGCCGCACTGGCGCAACTGAACCAGGAATTCGCCGCGCGCGGCTGGCCCGAGGTCAAGATCGGAGTCGGCGTCAACACAGGCCGCATGAGTGTCGGCAACATGGGCTCGGAATTCCGCATGTCCTACACCGTGATGGGCGATGCGGTGAATCTCGGCTCGCGCCTCGAAGGCATCACCAAACAGTATGGCGTCGGCATCCTGGCCACACAGACGACGGTCGAGGCCGATCCGGATCATGTCTTCATGAAAGTCGACGACGTGCGCGTCAAGGGTAAGGAAACCCCGGTGGCGATATTCGAACCGCTGGGCGGGAAGGCCGGCCTTGACGAGTCGGTGCGTCAGGGCGCCGCCGATTTCGAGCTTGCCTTCGCGCGCTATCAGTCACAGGATTGGGATGCGGCCGAATCGGCACTGCGCGCGCTCAATGCCCGCATCCCGCGTACGCTGTACGATATCTATCTCGAACGCATCGCGCATTTCCGCGAAACGCCGCCGCCCGCCGACTGGGACGGCGTGTTCGTCTACACGACAAAGTGACCATGAAACTTACCGTATTGGGTTGCAGCGGCGGCATCGGCAGTGGGCGCCACACCACCAGCCTGCTGGTCGACGACGACGTGTTGATCGACGCCGGCAGCGGGCTCACCACGCTCGACTTCGAACAACTGGTAAAGATCGACCACGTGTTCCTCACCCATGCCCACCTCGATCACGTACTGGGCCTGCCGCTGCTGCTTGATAGTGTCGGCGACTTGCGCGGTACGCCGGTGACAGTGCATGCGCTACCCGAAGTGCTGGACGTGCTGTCTACCCACTTGTTCAATTGGCAGCTGTGGCCCGATTTTCGCAAGATACCGAGCGAGGAGGCGCCGTGGCTGCGCTTCGAGCCGCTCGGGCCGGGCGAAGCGTTCACCCTGAAAGGACGGAGGTTCCGGCCATTGCCGGCCAATCACGTGGTGCCGGCATGCGGCCTGCATGTGGCGACGACAGCGGGCAGCCTGGCATTCAGTGGCGACACGACCCATAGCGACGCCTTCGTCGCCGCGCTCAACGCCATCTCCGACTTGCGCCATCTCATCATCGAAACCTCATTCGAAAACGAACTGGTCGAGATCGCCAAGGCGTCGAAGCATCACTGGCCGGATTCGCTGGCAGCGGAGTTGAACGGGCTCAGCGTGCGGCCAGAGGTGTGGATCACGCATCTGAAACCCGGCAACGAGTCGGCGATCATGGATGAGCTGCGCATCGCTGCGCCCAATTGGGGGCTGCAGGCCTTGCAGCACGGGCAGGTCATTGTCTTATAGGGAGGATGCGCGTAGCTGGACTTTCCGCAGCGGCAACCATGCCAAGTGACATGATCGGTGCAAGGTTCTTTGCAGAGGCCGGCCCCGGGGCGCGAGTTTCGCAGGCCTAAGGGTAATCCTCAAATTGGCTACTTGTTCGAGCTACCTCTCGATAGATCGTTTGCGTTGCCTATCGAGTGGCTTTGGCTCGTTGCCCGGGAAGCCTACTTGTCTGCGGCGGGAAACACTATTTGCCCGCGGCCAGCGATTTGACGTCCTCAGTCGTCAATCCTTTTCCTCCGATACCCCAGTCACCGCTCTTTACTTCCTCGATTACCGTCCAGGTCACCCCCCGCATGTTCTCGCCTTCGATCGAGACCATGGTATCCGTCATTTTTTTGATGATTTCCTGTTTCTGTGCGTCGGTAAAAACCCCTTCGATAATCTTGATATTGATAAACGGCATGTCTAGTCTCCTTTGAGGGTTATCGCAAAAAAATACGCTGCGAGCGACTTTTATAATGCATCCGAGTGCGGGCTGTAATACGTACAAATACGCCAAGGATTGGTCGACACTGAATGTCCATGGCCAAGAGTCGTCAGGCCATTTGTACGTTTACATGACGAGGATTTCGCCGAACGTATGAGCTATCCGGTGTTCCCGAACGTTTTTACTGCACGCACGTGATCGCCCCCGCAGCTTGTGATGAGGGCGTAGTCAGCGGCGGGTGCAAGCGGACCGTCTGCGCCCGTAATGGGTGTGACCATTGCAGGAAGGGAGGCAAATGGACCATTGGCGCCTGCAATGCTGATGGTCGAGGCAGCCGAAGGGAAAGCCGCGCTCAGCGCGAGCATCAGCGTCAGGGCATGAATCCATTTGCACATGGCCGTTTCTCCTCACGTAGGGCCGGAGGAGCTTACAGGTGAGCTCTTGACACGGCGATGTGTGGGTTATGGTCCGTTTGGGCCAGGTGATACAAGGACACATCGCCCCCTTTCAGGGTGCAAAGTTCGCCAATTCCGCCTCAAATTCTGTCGCGCTCAAGCTTTCAAACGTCTCACGACTGAACAGGGTGACCGCGCCCGCCATTTCGCTCCAGCCGTAGTTGCGGCACGGGTCACCCAGCCTGTCGCTGTCTTGCGGCACGCGGGCGACGAGATGCAGGCAGTTCTTGCTGTAGATCAGGTTGTAGGGGATGTTGTGCTCATGCAGGCGATCGAGTTCGAGCCAGGCGTCGGCGGGTTCGGTGAAGCGTTGGCACGGGAGCGGATAGGGCTCGCTGCCGCCGTTATGGGCAAAGCACGGGTACTTCACCGGCAACGGACTCGGCTGCACGAAGCTCTGGAAGTGCAGCTGATTGACCGAGGCGCCGGCGCCGGTACTGTTGTAGGCAAGGGTCAGGCCGTGCGCGCCGGCATGGGCGCATAGGTGCCAGGCCCAGCCATGCAGTTCGGGCGTGAGATATTGCGGCATTTCGCGCAAGGGCTCGGGCACCAGCAGGCCATGCAGCCGGGCGAAGGGGAATTTGTTGTACAGGAGGCGTGCCGGCTTGGCAGCGAGTTCGCCTTCCCACAGGATTTCCTTGGCGAGAAACGGCTTGTTGAAATGGAAGCCCGCTGGGTCGAAGGGGCGCAGCAGACTGTCGAATGTCATTCCGCTGATACGGGGCGGGCGCAAGGCGCGGATGGGGTTGAAGAACAGATGCCACGGTCCGGCGCAGCGGCTTTCCATCGTTTTCAGATGATCGAAGCCGATGGCGAGGAATTTGAGGAAAACCAGAACGTCATCCTCCGGTTCAGCCAATTTCCTGCCATCGCGAAGGGTGTCGGTGAGGGCCGTTGCGAGTTCTGCATGACGTGTCGACAGGGCAGGTGAGAGTCGTGCCCACAGCTTCGGATCGTAGGCGGCATTGGCAAGCACGAGGATATAGACACCCAGGCCGCGGTGATTTTCCAGCATGGCGGCGAGTCCGTCGCCGAAATTCTGTTCCAGTGCGGGGAGCGAGATGAACGGTGAGGAAAGTGTAGGCATGCGGTTCGGGCACGATGGAAATGGATTTCATATGGTGCCATTTCGTCGCGGCAGCGGGCATTCAGGTTTTTTTGCAGGCAGTGCCCGGCGTTTATAGTGCGCCGTCGGCCCCGGCACGCATCACGCTATCCAGCTTCTCGCGAATGTCCATCGCGCCCTTGCGCAATTCCGGCGTGATGCCCGCCTGCTTGCCGGCCTGGTCGAGCCAGGTCACGTCCCAGTCCAGCGTCAGCACCCAGATGTTCTTGTCGGCATCTTCCATCACCGCGATGCGGCAGGGCAGGAACACGACGATTTCCGGAATGACCTTGAGCAGGTCGCGTCCGACGGCGATGTCGCAGAAGCTGAACACTTCGACGCGTGGCGCCTTGTCGTCGTGCAGCATGGCCCTGAATTCCTTCCAAATCAGGTTCTTGCCGACGAATTTGAGGTTCAGCTGATTGGCGCGCAGCATCATCGATTCGACCACCTGGTCGAACGACACGCCGGGCTTGGCCTTGTACTTGTGGGCGAAATAGTTCATCGCCTCGCGCGCGTCCATCTGCATCAGATGGGACATCATGGGCATGGCCATCTGCAGCCAGCGTGCCTTTTCCTCGGGCGTCAGGATGCGGTTCATCTGGTAATCGCGGTAGGGCGGCGGCGGCGCCTGCTGCATCAGCATTGGGCCATAGGGTGTCGGCGTGACGTCGATCCAGCTTTGTTCGGGCGCAGCGGGTGCGGCAGGCGCTACGGTCGGCGGGGGGAGGGCCGTAGGCGGTTCGGCGGCGATTGCAGGCAGGCTGCAAAGGCAGGCGAGTAGGAGGGGAAGCGGACGCATCATGACGTGTCTCCTGGACGGCTAGGTTTTTATCCTACGCGCCGCAGGGCGTGCGTCAATGTGCGGCGCCGCCATGGGTACGGAAGTGTGCTTCCAGCGCCGCCAGTTCGGCGGCAGCAGCGGCGAAATCGCCGTTTTGCACGCGGGTTTCGATGCGTGCGGCGCCTTCCCGGATGACGGTGGCCATCACGCTGGCGGCTGCGCCCTTGAGGGCGTGCGCTTCCTTGCGGCAGAGCTCGGTCTGGCCTTGCTCGATTCCGCGTTTCAGCGCACTCAGGCTGGTTTCGGTGGTGGAGACGAAGAGCGTTTCCAGATCGTGCACCAGTTGCGGATTGCCGGGATAGCGTGCATGCAGGGCAGACAGATCGAGCAGCGGGGCGGAGGTTGCAGCCGGCGCGGCCTGCGGCAGCCATTGCATCAGGAGCGCGGACAATGCGGCTTCGGTGTAGGGTTTGCTGAGGTAATCGTTCGCGCCTGCTGCCAGGCAGGCTTCGCGGAAACCTGCATTGGCATTGGCGGTCAATGCGATGATTGGAATGTGGCGGGTGTCGGTGTCCAGCCGGCGTATCCGCTGGGTGGCTTCCAGGCCGTCCATTTCCGGCATTTGCCAGTCCATCAGCACCAGATCGAAAGCCTCCGACGACAGGAGGTCCAGCGCCTGGGTGCCGCTGGTGGCCACGGCAAATTGCAGGTCCATTTCGCGCAACTGGTGCGACAGGACTTTCTGGTTGACCGGGTGGTCTTCCACCATCAGGACGCGGCCCTGCAGCTTGAGGACGGGCTGCGTCGGAAGCTCGGCCAGCGGCAGGGTGGTCACGGGGAGCGTGAGATGCAGGGTGAAGCAGCTGCCCTTGCCCGGTTGACTCTCGACCGTGAGCCGCCCACCCATCAGACCGGCCAGCTGGCTGCTGACCGCAAGCCCCAGGCCGGTGCCGCCATAGCGACGCGTGGTCGACGAGTCCGCCTGCGAAAAAGCCTGGAACAGGCGTGTCTGGGTTTCTTCGTTCATGCCGATACCGCTGTCGCGCACGCTGAACTGGCATCCGATGGCGTCCTCGTCCGTCGCGAAGCGCGCGTGCAGTTCGACTTCACCCTGGTGGGTGAATTTGATGGCGTTGTCGACCAGGTTCAACAGGATCTGGCGGATGCGCGTGGGATCGCCCAGTAGCGCGGCGGGCGCGTGCTCGGGCAGCGACAGGGTGAGCTGCAGATTTTTCTCCAGTGCGCGCGCCTGGAACAGGGCTGTCACGCCCTGCACCAGTGCAATCGGCGAGAAGGCGACCTGTTCGATGGAGAGCTTGCCCGCCTCGATCTTGGAGAAGTCGAGAATGTCGTTGATGATCGTAAGCAGGCTTTCAGCCGAGCTTCTCAGAGTGGAGGCATATTCGCGCTGGCGGCCGTCGAGCGGGGTCTTCAGCAAGAGCCCGCTCATCCCCAGGATGCCGTGCATCGGGGTGCGGATTTCGTGGCTGACGTTGGCGACGAATTCCGATTTGGCACGCGCCATCTGGACAGCCGCCTCGCGGGCCGCTTCCTTGGCGGCCTCGGCGGCCCGGCGTTCGGACACGTCGCGCATGATCGCCTGGATCACCGGCTTGCCTTCCAGCGTCATGGCATGGAGGGCGATTTCGGCCGAGAACACCGAGCCGTCCTTGCGCACGCCCTGCCAGTCTATGGCGGCATGTCCCAGGCGGCGTGCCAGGTTGATGGCACGCATGGCGTTGTCGATGGCCATCCCGCCATTGGCCTGGATCGGCGTACCGAGTTTCTGTATCGGCGTGTGCAGGAATTCTTCGACCGTATCCATGCCGAACAGCGACAGCGTGGCCGGATTGCAATCGGTGAATCCTGAGTTGTCGAGGATGACGACGGCATCCGAGTTGGTTTCGAACAGGGTCTGGTACTTCTGTCTTTCCACTTCCAGCTGGCGCGTCTGCGTAAGCATGCGGCGGCCTACCAGTACGGCCACCAGCGAGGCCAGCAAGGTCGCGAAGATGCCCAGCACCAGCATCAGGTTGCGCGTGGCCTGGTAGGCGGTGAAGGTTTTTCCCAGTGCGGTCTCGTTTTCCTTGCGCTGCAGGCTGGTCATGTTGTCGAGCGCCTCGACCAGCCGGTTCTGCAGGGGGATGGCCTGTTTCTGGAGCAGGGTCAGCGCGTTGTAATTGTTGTCGTCGAGCGCCGCTTCGACCACGTCGAACATGACCGGCTGATTGGCCAGCGTGATGGCATCGAGGTCGGCCATCAGCCTCTTTTCCTCGGGCGTGCTGAGCATCGCCACCAGCTGGCTGCGATCCTTGGAATAGCGTTCGCCATACTCCTGGAACTGCAGGAAGAGCGTGTCTTTTTCCCAGGGATCGATGGAGACCACGATGTTGTGCATCAGCATCGCGCGGTCGCGCAGCGTGTCGCGCATGTGCGAAGCCAGGCGCGTCTTGACGTTGTTGACGGACACAACCTTCGAGAGTTCGGCGTTGAGATAGGCCATCTGGGTGACGCCCAGACCGATCACGGCCAGCATCAGCAACAGGGCGGCGGTGAAGCCCAGCCCGACATTGAACAGCAAACCGCGGAGAGGGGCGGGCAGCATGGAATTATTCGCGGCGGAATGCCACGACATGATCGACGGCCAGCTTGATGCCGATCTTTTCGCCGATGGCGTGATTGTGATGCGATGGCACCAGCGACAGCGCGCGTTGGCCGCTCGGCAGCTTCAGCGTGTAGAGGAACTCGGCACCGCGGAAGGCCTTGTTCTCGACCTCCGCCAGCAACAGGCTGTCGTCGTCGTGGACGATGTCGTCGGGGCGCAGCAGCACGTCGACATGGCAGTTGCGCACGCATTCGTCGCAGCCGCGGGCGCCGCATTCGACCGGGATGTGACCGTTCAGCACGCCGAGTTCGATTTCGACCAGATGGTCGTTGATGACCTCCCCGGGGAGCAGCGCGCCCTGGCCGACAAAGTCGGCGACGAAGCGGTTGGCGGGTTCGTGATACAGGTTGTAGGGTGTGTCCCATTGCTGGATGCGGCCTTCGTGCATGACGCCGACCCAGTCGGCCAGCGCGAAGGCCTCGTGCTGGTCGTGGGTGACGATGAGCGCGGTGGTCGTTTCGCGCTTGAGGATGTCGCGTACTTCGAGCGACAGGCGTTCGCGCAGTTCGACGTCGAGATTGGAGAAAGGCTCGTCCATCAGGATCAGGCGCGGGCGCGGCGCCAGTGCGCGGGCAAGGGCCACGCGCTGCTGCTGGCCGCCGGACAGTTGATGCGGAAATTGTCCGGCATGGCCGGCCAGGCCGACCAGTGCCAGCAACTCGTCGATTCGTGCCAGACGCTCAGTCGAGGGTTGGCCGCGCAGGCCGAAACCGACGTTGTCCGCCACGCTCAGGTGCGGGAACAGGGCGTAGTCTTGGAACACCATGCCGACGCGTCGTTTTTCCGCAGGCAGCATCCAGCCGGGGCGGCTGACGACTTCGCCGCCGATGCGGATTTCGCCAGTCTGGATCGGCTCGAAGCCGGAGATACAGCGTAGCGCGGTGGTCTTGCCGCAGCCCGACGGGCCGAGCAGGCAGCCGATCGTTCCTTCGGGCAGGGTGAAGGAAAGGTCGGCGATGATCTGTCGTGCGGTATACGACTGCGAAACCGAGTCGAGGATCAGTTCAGCCATAGGCGGTCAGTCAAGCGGGCGCGCTCCGCGCCAGGTCAGGAGAATGATGGGGATGATACCGGCAACGACGATAGCGAGCGAAGGCAACGCGGCGCGCTCCCATTCACCTTCCGAGGTCATCTCAAACACCCGTACGGCCAGCGTGTCCCAGCCGAACGGGCGGGTCATCAGGGTGATGGGCATTTCCTTCATGATGTCGACGAAAGTCAGCGTCGCGGCAGTCAGCAGGCTGGCACGCAGGATGGGGAGGTGCACCCGGGTAAGCAATGCGGTGGTTGAGCTGCCGAGGTTGCGCGCGGCTTCGTCGATGCTGCGGGTGATGCGATGCAGCCCGCTGTCGATGGGGCCGAAGCCGACCGCAAGAAAGCGCACCAGATAGGCCAGCAACATGACCAGCAGCGTGCCTTTGAGGATCTCGGTGCCGCCGAAGCCGAACCAGCTGCGGCCGCGATCGATCAGCCAGTTGTCCAGTGCTGCCACCGGGATGAACAACCCCACCGCCAGTACGGCGCCAGGGAAGGCGTAACCGAGCGTGGCGAGGCGCTGTGTCCATGTCATCGCGGTGCCGGGGCGCTGGCGTCCCGCGTAGGCGAGCAGCAGTGCAACGGCCACCACCATCAGCGCGCCGATGCCGGCCAGCAGCACCGAATGCCAGGCGAAGTCCCAGTAACGCGAGTCGAGATCGTCGGCGAGGACCGTGCGCGCCCACAGGGCAAGCTGCATCACCGGAATGAGGAAGGCGATGGCCAGCACCGCTCCGGCATACAGGAACGCCAATCCGGCCCGTACCGGAGACAGCCGGATGCGGCGCTGCGCGGCGCTGCGGCCCACGGCACCATAGCGCATCCGGGTGCGCGAGCGCTGCTCGAACACCACTGCAACCAGCACGAACAGGATCAGGATCGAGGCGAGTTGCGCCGCTGCCGGCAGGGAGAACAGGTTGTACCACGCCTTGTAGATGGCGGTGGTGAAGGTGTCGTAGTTGAAGATCGCCATGGTGCCGAAGTCGGCCAGGGTTTCCATCAGCGCCAGCATCAAGCCGGCGGCGATCCACGGCCGCGCCATCGGCAGCGCCACCCGGAAGAACCCTTGCCAGCGCGACAAGCCAAGCGATTGTGCGGCTTCCAGCGCGATCGCACCTTGCGTGGCAAAGGCGTTCTTCGCGATCAGATAGACATAGGGATAGAGCGCCAGCGACATCACCAGGATGACCCCGCCGCGCGAACGGATCTCGGGCAAGCCGGTGATGCCCCAGCCTTCGCGCAGCCAGGTCTGCAACGGGCCGGTGAAATCCAGCAGTCCGATCGCGACGAAGGCGGTGACGTAGGCGGGCAGGGCCAGCGGCAGCAGCAGTGCCCAGTCGAACAGGCGGCGGCCGGGAAAGTCGCACATCGCCGTGAGCCAGGCCAGCGATACGCCCAGCACGCTGACGCCGATCCCTACGCCGAGCACCAGCCACAGCGTATTGCCGATCAGTTCGGGCAGGACGAATTCGGTCAGGTGGGCAAGGATGTCACCGTCGACCTGCGCAAACGACGAGAAGGTGACCACGACCGGCACCAGTACCAAGGCGGTGATCGCAAGGGCGAACAGCGTCCAGCCGCTGGGCGGCGACCAAACAAAAACGCCCGCAGCGGGCGTTTTTGAAGGCGTTGCAAGCTTGTCAGACAAGATGGGGCACTTCTTACTTGTAACCGGCGCGATCCATCAATTTTACGGCCTGGGCCTGCAGGCTGCCAGCCTCCTTCACGTTGATGAGGTTCTGCCTGAAGCTGCCCCAGGCGGCCACGGTCTTGTCAGGCGTCACGTTCGGGTTGACCGGGTATTCCAGATTGACGTCGGCGAACAGATTCTGCGCCTTGTCGGACGACAGCCATTCGATCAGTTTCTGCGCACCGGCCGGATTCCGGGCGTAGCGCGTGACGCCCGCCCCGGAGATGTTGACGTGCACGCCGGCAGCCTTGTTCTTCAGATTCTGGTTGGGCCAGAAAACCGCCAGCGGCAGGTTCGATTGCTTCGCCATCAGGCGACCAAAGTAATAAGTATTGACCAGCGTGACATCGCATTGGCCGGCTGCCACGGCTTCCATCGCCTTGGTGTCGTCGGGGAAGGGTGACGTGGCGAGGTTGGCGACCCAGCCGCGTACGATGTCCTCGGTTTTGCCTTCGCCGTATTCGGTGATCATCATGGCGACCAGGCTCTGGTTATAAACCTTCTTCGACGTACGCAGGCAGAGGCGGTCTTTCCATTTCGGATTGGCCAGATCTTCGTAGGTCGACAGATCGGCGGGCTTGACCTTGCGGGTGTTGTAGACCAGGGTGCGCGCACGTACCGACAGGCCGAACCATTCGTTGCCGGGGTCGCGCAGGTGGGCCGGCACGTTGGCCTGCAGGGTCTTCGACTGGATCGGGCGCAGCAGGCCTTCTTCCGACGCCTGCCACAGGTTGCCGGCGTCGACCGTCAGCAGCATGTCGGCGGGGGTGTTCCTGCCTTCGGCTTTCAGCCGTGCCATCAGCGGACCTTCCTTGTCCGTGATGAATTTGATTTGTACGCCGGTGTCGCGGGTATAGGCGTCGAACAGGGGTTTGATGAGCTGTTCATTGCGCGCGGAATACACCACGATCTCCTCGGCTGCCGCGGGCAGGGCCGCGGCGGTAAGGAGCAGCGCGGCGATCAGTCTGGGGAATGTCATGTTGCGGGCTTTCCTGCTGAATGTATGAAGGCCTGCATCGTACTAAAAATGAGAACGCTTATCAATTATGAATTGCGCGGACTGGAGTCTTGCGACGCTTACCCAAGCGGATATCCGGCAGGGGCCGTGTAGTAAAGGACTTTGGGCCGGCTTACTGGAACGATGCAACCGTCGCGGACGGGTCCGAGGGCAGGGCGACGCGGCGTGCGCCGTCGAACCGCTCGCGCCAGTAATGATCGCTGAGTCGGGACACCATGACCGAACCGGTCCGGCTGCTCGTGGCATGCACGAAGCGGTCATCGCCCAGATAGATTCCGACGTGGGAGAACGCGTGGTCGAGGGTGTTGAAGAAAACCAGATCGCCGGGCTGGAGATCGGTCCGATCGAGCGCTTGGGTGGATTCGCTGATCGCCTGGCTGTCGTGGGGCAGATTGACGCCGGCGATCTGGCGGAAGACATGGTCGACGAAGCCGCTGCAATCGAGCCCGGTCTCGGGCGACGTGCCGCCCAGGCGATACGGGCTTCCCACCAGGCTGACCGCATAGATGGATATATCGTCGGGCGGCGCGGCCTGCGCAGGCTGTGTGAGCAGAACGACCAGCGTGGCTGACAGCAGGACGGACTTCATCGAATAACAATCTGCTCTATAGTTGAAACGAAACTACGGCCAAATGCGGCGAATCTTGATCCGGAGGACTGCACCATGAATGACGCGAATACGCCTGTCACAAGCGAAACGAGTATCCCCGAAAATACACAGCTTGTGCAATTGCACGACGAGGCGGCGGCGGCGGCGTCTGCGCCCGACCTGCACGAGCGCGTGCGTGAATTGACTGCGCGCGTGCTGCATGAACGGCGCATGGCGCTTAATGACATACGTGAACTGGTCGTTGCAATCTCTTCCGGCGTGGGCAGCGGCCTGACTGCGCGCGGCGGCGAAATGAAGGATGGGCTCAAACAGGCAATCGCCGGCCTGGACGAGGCCGTCGGCAGCGCGGCGCAGGCAGCGTCCTATACCTTGCGCGAAGCGGCCACCCAGGGCCAGGCCTTCAAGGACAATGAACTGAAGGCGAGCCTCGAACAGCTCCGTGACCTGGAGGCCCAGATTGTCGAGGCCTTGAAGCAGACCGCCAGCCAATCGGGCGGCAAGCTGAAGGAGGAACTCGGCTACCTGAGCGATCACCTGAAGATCAGCGGCACCCGCACTGGCGAACAGGTGCGCGAAGCGCTCCAGCAACTGGCGAACGGTGTGAAGGCCAGCGGCGCGGCAGGCCGGGCCGGCCTGAGTGAATCGGCCAGTACGGCGACCGAACGCCTGTCCCTGGTGGCGAGCGGCATCCTGGAGGCCCTGTCCGATTCGCTCAAACGGCAGAGCGAACGCCTGCGTTCCTGATCCCTCCGCTTGCAGTATGGCGGGGATTTCCCCGCCATACTGCAAGCGGCAACAGCGGGGTCGTTGCCGCTTGCAGGTACACTCTCGGCATTAACTGATTCCAAAAAACAACGATGCTCTGGGAAACCATTTCGGTCGTGCGCGACCTGCCGCGATTGCATGAAATCGCCTCGGTGATGATCCGCTATGGCTGGGGCGATCTGGTGCGTGTCCTGGGTATCAGCGGGGCGCTGGAGCGCGCTGGCCGGGTTCTGCACTGGCACAGCACCAGCGAGATCAGCCAGCTCGACGCGCCGGTGCGCGTGCGCCGCGCGCTGGAAGAGCTCGGTCCGACCTTCGTCAAGCTGGGGCAGGTGCTGGCGACGCGGGTCGACATGTTTCCACCGCACTGGATCACTGAATTCGAAAAGCTGCACAGCCAGGTGCCGGCAGTGGCTTACGAGCGGTTGCACCGCGACCTGGTGGCGGCCATCAAAGGCGAGCCTGCCGAAGTATTTGCCGAGTTCGACCCGGTGCCGCTGGCGGCAGCCTCCATTGCGCAAGTCTATCGTGCCACTCTTAAAGATGGCACGCGCGTTGTCGTCAAGATGCGCCGACCCGGCATCGAAGGCGTGATTCAGGCTGATCTGCGCATCATGGAACACGCCGCCAAACTACTGGAAAGCGAAGTGCCGGATTCGCGCCGCTACGACCCGGTACAAATCGTGTCGCAGTTCCGCCGTTCACTGAATCGCGAACTCGACCTGGCGAAAGAAGCACGCAACATCGACCAGTTCGCGCGCCATTTTGCCGACGAACCGCTGGTGAAAATCCCCCGGGTGTACTGGGCGTTCACCAATGACCGCGTCAATGTGCAGGAAGAGATCGTCGGAATGGCCGGTGTCGCGCCCGACAAGTTGCGCGCGCAGGGGCTCGATCCAAAATTGCTGGCGGCTCGCGGGGCCGACGCTGTGCTGCGCATGGTGCTGGAGCACGGCTATTTCCATGCCGATCCCCATCCCGGGAATGTCCTGTTCCTGCCCGACAACCGCATTGGCATGATCGACTTCGGCATGGTGGGGATGCTGACCAACTCCCGCCGTAACCAGATCGTCGATCTGCTGCATGCCTTGACGCGCAAGGACGAACAGGCCCTGCTGCAGGTGCTGCTCGACTGGAGCGGCGAGTCGGTCAGCGACGAGGATCGCCTGGCCTACGACGTGGCGGAACTGCTGCAAAGCTACGACGACCTGCAACTCAAGGATGTGAAAATCGGCGGACTGCTGAACGACATCACGGCGGTCATGCGCGATAACAACCTGGTCCTGCCGGCCGACCTGACCCTGCTGTTCAAGACGCTGATCACGCTGGAGGGACTGGGCCAGCAACTCGATCCGGAATTCCACATGATCGACCATGTGACGCCCTTTGTGGAACGCGTTATCCAGCAACGTTACACGCCGCAAGCCTTGCTTGCGCGCGGGCGCAAGAGCGTGCGCGAGACGCTGGAGGTGCTGGCCGACGTGCCGCGCGATTTGCGGCACTTATTGAGGGATATGCGTCGGGGCCGGGTCAAGGTCGATCTCGATCTGAAGCGGCTGGATCAGTTCGGTCATCAGCTGGACCGTGCCAGCAACCGGTTGACCATGGGCATCCTGACGGCTTCGCTGGTTATCGGATCGAGCATCATCATGACAGTGAAGGGTGGGCCTCAGCTATTCGGCCTGCCGCTATTCGGCCTGCTGGGATTCCTGATCGCCTTCTTCAACAGCCTGTGGATCATCTTTTCCATCTGGCGCTCGGGCAAGCACTGACATCCGGATCAGACGGCACAGTCGACGCCGGCGTTCTGATCATCGAAGCGGGCGGCTACCTCCGCCAGCGGCATGGGACGACTCAGCAAGTAACCCTGCACGTGCGCAATGCCCAGGCTTTCGACCTTGCGCAGGATGGTGTCGGTTTCCACGCCCTCGGCCACCAGTGAATAGCCTGCATCGCTCATCATGCGGGCGAAGTCGGCCACCACCTGGCTTGCACGGTTGTCCTGTCCCAGCTTGTTCACCAGCGAGATGTCGAACTTGACTACGTCCACCGGCAGATCGACCAGATAGCGCAACGGCGAATAGCCGGTACCGAAATCGTCCATGGCGATGCGGTAATTCACGGTACGCAAGAGGTCGAGATAGGTACGTACTTCCGCCATCTGCGTGATGAGCGAGGTTTCCGTGATTTCCAGCATCAGTGGATGGCGGGCATTGTGGCGCGACAACTCCAGCAGTTGCGACACGATCTCGGGGTGCGAAATACTCTGTGCGGACAGGTTGATCGACACGCCGATGCCGGGCGGCAGCTGCTGCGACGACAGGTCGGCATCGACCTGGTTCAGCACCGCCAGATCGAATCCGGCCTCCAGGCGGCGGCTGCTGACAACCGGCAGGAATGCGTCCGGCATGATGAGGTCGTTGTGGTAGCGGATGCGCGCCAGTGCCTCGTAATAATCCACCTTGCGCCCGGGCAGCGCGTGAATGGACTGATAATGCATTTCGATCATGCCGGGGCTGGCCAGGGCCTGGAACAGGGCGCTGGTTTCGCGGCTGGCCACCAGCGTCTGCGAGGCGCGCTCGGTATCCTCGCCATACAGGGCGATGCGGGTACGGCCTGGCTGCTTCGCGGTATACATGGCGATGTCCGCCTGCTTGGGCAGGTCGTTGATATGCTCGAGCTGATCGGCCGCGCAGAACGCGATGCCGATGCTGATCCCGACCGGCTCGTTGATTCCCAGGTCGCTGAAGACCGACGCGTCGAGCAGGCTTTGGCAGCGTTGTGCGATCTGCTTGGCCTGGGCCGGCGTGGTGCGCGACAGGAAGGTGGCGAACTCGTCGCCGCCGAGGCGGTACAGGCGGTCGTTGGCGCGTAACGCCATCACCAGCGCATCCGAGATGATGGACAGCACGCGGTCGCCCTTGGCGTGGCCGTAGGTGTCGTTGATGGTCTTGAAGCGGTCGCAATCGAACAGCAGGAAGGCCACGCCTTGCGGCGCGTTTTTCAACTCGATACGGAATTTCTCCCAGTCTTCCTCATAGGCGCGTCGGTTGTGGCATCCGGTGAGCGCATCCTGGCGTGCCTGCGAGTGGAATTCGCGATTCTGGTGTTCCAGCGAGCCGTGCAGTTCACGCAATTGCAGCTGGTAGTCATACAGCGAGCGGCGGACATTCTCCAGTTCGCTGATGCGCATGGCCTGCGAACGCGAGGAATGGGGGCTGAACCGCCCGTGCTGCATGGCATCGATATCCTGCGAAAGTCGGCGTAGCGGGCCCACCAGCAGGCGGTTGTACACGACAAAACCGAGCAGGGACATGGCCATCAGGAGCACAAACAGCGCGAGCAGGGTGCGTGACAGGATGCTCTGAAAGCGGAGCCGGTCGGGGTCGGGCAGGGCATTGAACGCCAGCCTTGAAAGCAGCTTGGTGGCAGGCAGGTTTTCGCCCGGTTTTAGCGTCAGCTTGACGCTGGCTTTGTCCGCAAAATGGAGCGCTTCCTGCTGCAGCAGGGCTGGCATGAAGTCGAGGCGGATCATGCCGTAGCCAAGCAGGGCTTGGTGTCGTTCGTCGATGTAAACCGGGAAGGCGTGATACAAAACGGTGGTTCCCGCTTCGTCGACCAGCCAGCTGGATGGCAGCGAGATGCCAGCGGGCAATCTGGCCGGCAAGCTGTTTTTTGCCGGGCTCGGGGCCAGCAGCAAACCCGAGGGGGCGTACAGCGCCACCCGGACAAAGCGACTGGGCAACATGCCGCTTTCGTAGACTCGTTGGTCGCGCCAGTATGAGTAATATTCGGGCAGCACCAGTTGCTGTCGGGTTTCGTCCCAGCCTGCCAGGTTGGCCGCCTGGTCATCCGTCTGGCGCAACAGGCGCTGGACGGCCGAGGTCAGTTCGGACGCCGCCGCATTCTGGTTGTGTTGTTCCAGGCTGCGGGTAACCTCACGCGTCTGGTAAGCGGCAAAACCGCCGATCAGGCTCATCAGTACCATGAGCCCGGTAATGAAGGCGAGCGCAATCTGCTTGATGGAAATGGCATCTGGCCATTTCATCGGGACGATCCTTGTTGATGCGCTTCAAGGAACTTGAGCGTGTGGTCCAGCAGATCGAATTCATGCTCGCCATCCATGAAATGGCTGCCTCCGTGCACGATCACCATGGGAATCTGGATATGCTGCAAAACCTTGAGCCAGCCTTGACCGAGCATACCGTCGGCATCGCCCATGATGAGTTGTACGCTGGTCGGCATCTGCTTCAACGTGGTCAGCAGGCGAGGCTGGTCCCAGCGTACATACGACAACAGACCTTCGGGCGTCGAGGTGTATTTCCGGCAGAATGACAGGCTCTGGGTGACCAGGGTCCGCTGTTTGTTCTGTATGTGGGCTTCCAACTGGGCAATCAGGGCCTGGCGCGATGTCGTGCCGATCTGCGCTTCGACCAGCGAGGCGCCGATGAAGGCCTTGATTGCCGGATCCGGATGGGTGCTCAGATATGCCAGCAACTGTAGGCTGCCGAAGCTGTGGCCGATCAGCACGATGGAGCGATGGCCGTGCGACTTCAACCAGTCCACCCAGCGCCCGATCTCGGCCACGTCGTCGTCCATGCTGTGTTTGTGCGCCGCTTCGCATGCCAGGCTCTGCATGCGGTTGGGAATATTGAGACTGAGCGTGGGCAGCAGGACCGTGTAGCCCGCATCCTGCAGGCCGCGGGCCAGCGTGGCGACGGTGGGGAACTCGCGCGTTTGCAAGAAGCCATGCAGCAGCAATACGGCGGGCTTGCTGCGCTGGCCGATCAGATATTCGGCATTGGCGGGGATTCCGGGGCGCATCTCTTGCTGGACGATGGCCGCGTGTGCTGCGACAGGAAATACCGACATCAGCAAGCAAAGCAGGTATAGGCGCATGGCGGGACTGGATAGGCGGAGTCTTAGGTTCTAACGGCAGAAGGGGGTGGAACTGAAGCATGTGCAAGCGGTTCTGCCTGGGGCGAATGTTACACTTCGTCTTGAAATCCAGCCCAAAAATGTTTGATCTGAAACAGCTCTTTTCTCCCGATGGCGCGTGTGCCGCAGTCCTGCCGGGCTGGCGTGCGCGTCCGCAGCAACTGGCCATGGCCGAGGCGGTCGAGCGCGCAGTCGCCGACAACGGCATACTGCTGGCTGAAGCGGGAACCGGTACCGGAAAAACGCTGGCCTATCTGATTCCCGCCTTGCTGTCAGGCGGCAAGGTAGTGATCTCCACCGGTACCAAGGCCTTGCAGGATCAGTTGTTTCACCGCGATCTGCCGGCTGCGCGCCGTGCGCTGAAATCGCCGGTCAAGGTGGCGCTGCTGAAAGGCCGTGCCAACTATGTCTGCCACCATCATCTGCAACGCAATCTTGCCGATGGGCGCTTCGCCCACCGCGACGATCCCGTCTGGCTCGCCAAGATCGCCCGCTTTGCCGAAACCAGCCTGAGTGGCGACCGTGCCGAGGCCGAAGGCATCCCGGAAGACGCCACTGCCTGGCATTACGCGGTCTCCAGCCGCGACACCTGCCTCGGCAGCGAATGCAGCCATTTCAAGGGCTGTTTCGTGATGGCGGCGCGCAAGGCCGCGCTCGACGCCGAAGTCGTGGTGGTCAATCACCATCTCTTCTTTGCCGACCTGTGGTTGAAGGACGAAGGCGTCGCCGAACTGCTGCCGGCCTGCAACACCGTGATCCTTGACGAAGCCCACCAGCTTGCCGAAACCGCCGCCCAGTTCTTTGGCGAGACACTGTCCACCGCGCAACTGCTCGATCTGGCCGGCGACACCAAGCGCCTCGCGGCGGTGAAGGCCGGCGACTTCCCGGCGCTGCGCCGCGCCGCGGAAGAACTGACCAAGATCACGCGCGACCTGCGTCTGGTGTTTCCGCAGAATCCTGTCAAATCGACATTCGCGGAACTGACGCGCTACGATAAATGGCCGGCCGCCTTGAGCGCGCTGTCTGCCGGCCTGGAAGAGATGACGAAGCTGCTCGAGAGCCAGGCCGAACGCGACGCCGACCTGAAGAATTGCTTCGAGCGCGCGCAGGCGGTACAGGCTACTTTGGCCAGCTGGCAACGCGACGACGATCCCGAGAATCCACGCGTGCGCTGGCTCGAGACCACGCTGAGCTCGTTGCTGCTGCATGCGACCCCCCTGTCAGTGGGCGCAATGTTCGGCGCCAAGCTCACCGAGCGGGCACAGGCGTGGATACTCACCTCGGCCACGCTGTCCGTCGGCGGCGATTTCACCCACCTGAAAACGCGCCTGGGCATCGAAGCCGCCGAAACCCTGTGCGTCGACAGCCCCTTCGATTACCCGCGCCAGGGCGTGCTCTATGTGCCACAAAACTTACCCGCGCCCAACACGCCCGAGTTCACCGACGCCGTCGTCAAGGCAGCTCTGCCTGTGCTCGAAGTCAGCCGCGGCCGCGCGTTCATTCTGTTCACCAGCCTGCGTGCATTGGAACGGGCGCGCGGCCTGCTGATCGATGCGTTCAAATTCCGCGGCTGGGACTACCCGCTGCTGGTGCAGGGCGAGGCACCCAAGAACGAACTTCTCGCGCGTTTCCAGCAGGCTGGCAACGCCGTACTGCTGGGCAGTCAGAGCTTCTGGGAGGGCGTCGACATGCCCGGCGATGTGCTGTCCGTCGTCATCATCGACAAGCTGCCATTTCAGCCGCCCGACGACCCGGTGGTCGCGGCGCGCATCGCTCAGGCTGAGAAGAACGGCGGCAAGCCCTTCATGGATTACCAGTTGCCGCATGCGGCAATCAGCCTGAAGCAGGGTGCGGGGCGGCTGATCCGCACTGAGACGGATCGCGGCGTGCTGATGATTTGCGATACGCGGTTGGCGGACAAACCGTATGGGAAGTTATTGTTGAACGCGTTGCCGGCGATGACGCGGACGCGGAAGCTGGAGGTGGTGGAGCGGTTTTTTGCGGCAGAGAGTAGGGGAAGTTTGGCTGCGCCGGTTGGGGTGGAGTAGGGCCACACGCTGTCGCTTACCTTGGCACCGTTCGCCCTGGGCCTGCGGAAGGGGCGTCGCACAGCGACGGGGTCCCCCGGCGTACCCCTTGCGGGTGCTGTCGAAGGGCTGTTTGCAGTAGTGAGGTATTTGCTTAACTACTGACTGTTGGCCGGGGGTTGCCCGGCGGCAAGTCACTTTTCTTGCTTGCCCAAGAAAAGTAACCAAAAGAAGGGCACCCCGACAGTCCCGAATTCCCGAAGATCAAGCGCGTCGGGTGGGCGGCAAAGAACTCGCCCCGCTTTTGTTATGCCTTTTTGATTTTTGTGAGCGGGGCTCAAACACCTTTGCCGCTGATCCACCCGACGCACTTGATCTTCGGCGGGCCTGTAAGGGGAAGAACGTCAAAACCAGCGTGGTGATGACTGGACAGTTGTTGTAATAGGCTGGGACGGCATACTGGTTAGAAATAAGTCACCGTTACTACGACAAGCACGATAACAATGAAAACGACAAAAAACATGTCGATCCTGTCGCGAAGCCAATGTGGATTTTTCCAACGGTTAGGTTTTCTGAGCCAGTTTTTCAGACGGCTATGTGGAGGAAGTCTTCTCTCAAGCGCATCCAATGTACTGATCAGAATCACCGCGATCAGAAATAATATAAGCGGTAGTAAAACGAAGTTGATCGGAATCAACCAAAGATCGCGGAACATAATATCTATAGTGTCGAAGGTGCGGAGCCAAAATGGTAACCGTAAACGTCCAGTCATCACTGCCCTGGTTTTGATGTTCCTCCCCTTACAGCCACGCCGAGAATCGATCCTGCCGGACGGATCAGCGGCGAAGGTGTTTGAGCCCCGCCCACAAAAGACAAATTAAAAACAGCAAGGCGGGGCGAGTTCTTCGCCGCCCGTCCGGCAGGCTCGATTCTCGGGAATTCGTGGCTGTTGGGGTCGCCTTCTTTTGGTTCCTTTTCTTGGCGAGACAAGAAAAGGAACTAGCTGCCGGGCTACCCCCGGCCAGCGGTCAGTAGTCCTGCGAGGACTTCAACTACAGCGATCAAGCCCTTCGACAGGCTCAGGGCGAACGGGTGCAACGTGCGCCCCTCACTTACAGCGTCTGCACGAAGGCCAACACCTCCGCCGCATGCCCCGGCGCTTTCAACCCGCGCCAGCTCTTTACCAGCTTCCCATCCACATCGAACACAAACGTGCTGCGCTCGACCCCGCGCACCTGCTTGCCGTACATGTTCTTCAACTTCATCACGCCGAACAGTTCGCAGACGATCTCGTCCTTGTCGGACAACAGTTCGAACGGAAAGCCGAATTCGGCCTTGAAGCCTTCGTGCGACTTGATGCTGTCGCGCGAAATGCCGACGACGATCGTGTTGGCCTTGCCGAAGTCGGCATACAAGTCGCGAAATTCCTGACCTTCGAGGGTACAGCCTGACGTGTTGTCCTTGGGATAGAAATAGACGACGACGTTCTTGCCGCGATGGTCGGACAGCTTGAAGGGGGTATTGCCGGTGGAGGGCAGTTCGAAATCGGTGATGACGGGGTCGCTCATGGTGGGCCTTTCTGTAATTAACGTGAGGAGGATTTGAGCAGCACGATGACGGCGCCAGCGCCGCCGTCGACGGTGCGGGCCTGGCAGAAGGCGAGCACGTCCTCGCGCTGCATCAACCAGTGGCGCACCTTGTTTTTCAGTACCGGCAGGCGGTTCTTCGAGCCATGGCCCTTGCCGTGGATGATACGTACGCAGCGCCGGTCTTCGAGCATGCAACGGTTGAGAAAGGCAGCCACCGCGATACGGGCTTCGTCGCCGGTATGGCCGTGCAGGTCGAGTTCGCCGCGGATGACCCAGCCGCCGCGCCGCAGTTTTCTGAGTGCGGCCGTGGGGACGCCTGGGCGCGAATACAGCAGTTCCTCGCCGGTGGAAACGGCCGTCTCCCAGTCCCATGGATCGGACAGGGCATCGACCAGTACCTGGCGCTCGTCGGCCTGTCTTTGATGGGCGACAGGTTTGGGACGCGGACGTGCGATATCGGCCCGACCGGACGGCGGCAGCGGGACGGCATCGGCGACAGCGCGTCGGAACAGCATGGCGCCGTCCGGCTGGGGTTTCGGCTTATGCGGTGCTTGATGCAGCGTGGCGGGCGAAGCGGTCTGTTCGCGCAGCATGCGGCGCACACGCGCCAGCGCCTCGAACGAGGCGGAGGCGAGCGCACTGCCCCGGACGCGCTTCATGACACATGGCTCCGTTACGTTTTGCAGAGCGCGTCCAGATAACGCTCGGCATCGAGTGCGGCCATGCAGCCGGTGCCGGCGCTGGTGACGGCCTGGCGGTAGATGTGATCCTGCACGTCGCCGGCGGCGAACACGCCTTCGATATTGGTGGCGGTGGCGTTGCCCTTGTTGCCACCCTTGGTGACGATGTAGCCGCCTTCCAGCGTAAGCTGGCCTTCGAAGATGGCGGTGTTGGGCTTGTGGCCGATGGCGATGAAGATGCCGGTCAGCGCGACGTCTTTGGTGGCGCCGTCCTTCGTGCTCTTGATGCGCATGCCGGTGACGCCGGTCTTGTCGCCCAGCACTTCATCCAGCGTGTGGTCGAGTTCAAGGCTGATCTTGCCTTCCTTGACCTTCTCCATCAGGTGATCGACGAGAATCTTCTCCGACTTGAAGGTGTCGCGGCGGTGCACCACGGTGACGTGTTTCGCGATGTTGGCGAGATACAGCGCTTCTTCAACGGCGGTGTTGCCGCCGCCGATCACGGCGACGTCCTGGTTCTTGTAGAAGAAGCCGTCGCAGGTGGCGCAGCCCGACACGCCCTTGCCCATGAACGCCTGTTCCGACGGCAGGCCGAGATACATGGCCGAGGCGCCGGTGGCGATGATCAGCGCATCGCAGGTATAGGTGCCGGAATCGCCGATCAGGGTGAACGGCTTTTCGGTCAGCTTGGCGGTGTGGATCTGATCAAAGATGATTTCGGTCTTGAAGCGCTCGGCGTGGCGCTGGAAGCGGTCCATCAGTTCGGGGCCCTGCACGCCGTCGACATCGGCCGGCCAGTTGTCGACGTCGGTGGTGGTCATCAACTGCCCGCCCTGCTGCATGCCGGTGATGACGACTGGAGAGAGATTGGCGCGCGCGGCATACACGGCAGCCGAATAGCCGGCGGGGCCGGAACCGAGAATGATGAGTTTGTGGTGTGCGGTGCTCATGTCTGTATCAGCCGTGTGGGAAAGGGCACTATTCTAACCAATCTTGGCGACGGCATTTCCATGCTGTCGGCCCGGTATAATCAGGGCCACTTTCAGCCCTTAAGTTCCCATGGCGCGTCCTGCTTCCCGTTCTTCGACTCCCTTGTCGCCGCGCATGCAAAGGCTGCTGCGCGAAGCCCGTGCCTTGCTGGTGGGGTGTGCGGCGCTACTGCTGGCGGCAATCCTGCTTACCCACAACGCGGCCGACCTGGGCTTCAGCACCACTGGCGACGGCGGTCCGCTGCACAATCTGGGCGGGCGCGTTGGCGCGTGGCTGTCGGATCTGCTGTTGATGCTGTTTGGCATGTCGGCCTGGTGGTGGGTGGTGTTGGCGGCGGCCTATGTCACTCATACCTTTCGTCATCTCGATGAAACCCCGCTGACAGGCGGGCGTCAGCGCTGGTTCAGGCTGGGCGGGTTCGGTTTGCTGTTGCTGGGCAGCACCGGCATCGAATGGCTGCGCACCTGGCATTGGGCGGTGGCGCTGCCGGACGCGCATGGCGGCGTGCTGGGCGCGGGCCTGGGCGCGACCGCGGGTGCGCTGCTCGGATTCACCGGCGGTTCGCTGGTCCTGCTGCTGCTGATGGCCGTGGGGTTCAGCCTGTTCACCGGCGTGTCGTGGCTGACCATGGCCGAGCGAACCGGCGCGGGGGTCGAATGGGCCTGGTGGACATCGATCCGGACCTGGCAAGCCTACCGCGACCGCAAGCTGGGCGAGGCGGCGCAGCTGAAACGCGAAGCGAAAGTGTCGGTGGAGAAGAAGAAGCGCGTCGAGGCGCCGCCCATTCGCATCGAGCCGGTGGTGAAGGAAGTGCCGCAGTCCGAGCGCGCCGTCACCGAAAAGCAGGCACCGCTGTTCTCCGACCTGCCCGATTCGCCGCTGCCGCCGCTGCATCTGCTCGATCCCGCCGACGAGGCGGTGGAAACCGCCAGCCCCGAGGCGCTGGAGTTCACCTCGCTGATGATCGAGCGCAAGCTCGCCGAATTCGGCGTCGAAGTGAAGGTCGTCTCGGCTTCGCCCGGCCCTGTGATCACACGCTACGAGATCGAGCCCGCGACCGGCGTGAAGGGCAGCCAGATCGTCAACCTGGCGAAGGACCTGGCACGCACGCTGTCGGTGATCAGCATCCGCGTGGTAGAAGCGATCCCTGGCAAGCACACCATGGGACTGGAGATTCCCAACCCAAAGCGGCAAATCGTGCGTTTGAGCGAGATTCTCGGCTCCAAGGCCTATCACGACAGCGCCAGCCCGTTGACCATCACCCTCGGCAAGGACATCGCCGGCAACCCGGTGGTGGCGGATTTGGGAAAAATGCCGCACCTGCTGGTCGCGGGCACGACAGGCTCCGGCAAGTCAGTCGGCGTCAATGCGATGATCCTGTCGCTGGTGTACAAATCCGATCCGTCCGCCGTGCGCATGATCATGGTCGATCCCAAGATGCTCGAGCTTTCCATCTATGAAGGCATCCCGCACCTGCTGGCACCGGTGGTCACCGACATGAAGCAGGCCGCCAGCGCGCTCAACTGGTGCGTCGGCGAAATGGAGCGCCGCTACAAGCTGCTGTCGGCGGTGGGCGTGCGCAACCTCGCCGGCTACAACCAGAAGGTGCGCGACGCCAAGAAGGCCGGCACGCCGCTGACCCACCCGTTCAGCCTGACGCCCGACAACCCGGAGCCGCTCGAAACCATGCCGATGATCGTGGTGATGATCGACGAGCTCGCCGACCTCATGATGGTGGTCGGCAAGAAGGTCGAGGAACTCATCGCGCGGCTGGCGCAGAAGGCGCGCGCCGCCGGTATCCATCTGATCCTGGCGACGCAGCGGCCGTCGGTCGACGTCATCACCGGCCTGATCAAGGCCAACATCCCGACCCGCATCGCCTTCCAGGTGTCGTCCAAGATCGACTCGCGCACCATCCTCGACCAGATGGGCGCCGAGGCGCTGCTGGGGCAGGGCGACATGCTTTACCTGCCACCCGGTACCGGCCTGCCGCAGCGCGTGCACGGCGCCTTCGTGTCGGACAACGAAGTGCATCGCGTCGTCGATTATTTGAAGTCGCTGGGCGAACCGGAATACATCGAAGGCGTGCTCGAGTCGCCGGAAGAAGCGGGCGAGGGCGGGGGTGAATTCGGCGAGGCGGCCGCGGAGGCGGACCCGCTGTACGACCAGGCTGTCGCCTACGTGCTGAAGTCGCGCCGCGCGTCGATCTCCTCAGTGCAGCGCCAGTTGCGCATCGGCTACAACCGCGCCGCGCGCATGATCGAGGACATGGAGCGCGCCGGACTCGTGTCGGCTATGCAATCGAACGGCAACCGCGACGTATTGGCGCCCGGAGGCGACGCATGAATTTTTACGCACTGATTCCCGCAGCCGGCTCGGGCTCACGCATGGGCGGGGCGATCGAGAAGCAGTACATGGATCTCAATTCCGTACCCATGATCGCGCACGCGATGATGGTGCTGGCGCGCGAGCCGCGTCTTTCGAAAATTTTTGTCGTGCTGTCGCCCACCGACAAGCGCTGGAACAACTACGCGTGGCAGGGCTGGGAAGAACGCATCGAGGTGCTGCGGTGCGGCGGCACGACCCGTGCCGAAACGGTGCTGAACGGGCTGCAGGCCATGTCGAATATATGTGCAGCGGACGACTGGGTGCTGGTGCACGACGCCGCGCGTCCTTGTTTGCCGGACGACATGCTGGGCAAGTTGCTGGATGAAGTGGCGGATGATCCCGTGGGCGGCCTGCTTGCCGTGCCGGTGGCCGACACCCTCAAGCGGGCCGCAGCCGACACATCAAATGGCGCACGCGCCGAGGCCACCGTGCCGCGCGCCGGCCTGTGGCAGGCGCAAACGCCGCAGATGTTCCGCCATGGCAAGCTCGTCGAAGCGCTGCGGGCCGCCGGCAGCGACATGACCGACGAGGCCTCGGCCATCGAGCAACTCGGGTTGCAGCCGCGGCTGGTCGAGTCCGACAGCCGCAACCTCAAGGTCACCTATCCGCAGGACCTGGAGTTGGCCGGCCTGATTCTGGGGAAGCTGAATGAATGACATCCGGGTCGGCCACGGTTTCGACGTGCATGCCTTCGCCGAGAACCGCAAGCTCATCATCGGCGGCGTCGACATTCCCCATGAACTCGGGCTGGCCGGCCATTCCGATGCCGATGTGCTGCTGCACGCGATCTGCGATGCGCTGCTGGGTGCGGCCGGGCTGGGTGACATCGGCCGCCATTTTCCCGATACCGACGCCGCGTTTTCCGGCATCGACAGTCGCATCCTGCTGCGCCGCGTCGCCGAACAATTGAAAGACCGCAACTGGCGCGTCGGCAACGTCGACGCCACCATCATCGCGCAGGTGCCGAAAATGGCGCCGCACATCGCGCGCATGACCGCGCATATCGCCGATGACCTTGGCATCGCCATCGACCGCGTCAACGTCAAGGCCACCACCACCGAAAAGCTCGGCTTCGCCGGACGTGGCGAAGGCATCGCCGCTGAGGCAGTGTGCCTGATCGCGCGTGACTGAATCCAGCACGACCGAACCCCGCCCGGTCCAGACGGAAACGCTGCGTTTATTCTTCGCCCTGTGGCCCGACGGCGCCACCCGCGACGCGTTGAACCGCACGGGCAAATGGCTGCACCAGCACTGGGGGGGCCGACGCATGCGCGCCGACACCCTGCACATCACCCTGGCCTTTCTCGGCAGCACACCGGTCGATCGACTGGATGCGCTGTTCGCCTGCGCCGACACCGTCCAGTCACGCGCATTTGAACTGATCCTCGACCAAGCCGGCTACTGGCGCCACAACCGCATCGGTTGGCTGGGTGCGAACGAGGCGCCGCCGCAGCACCTCGATCTGGTCGGCACACTGAATACCGCCCTGCAGGCCGCCGATTTCCCCGTCGATGCGCGGCCACATGTGCCGCATGTCACGCTGCTGCGCAAATCGGCGGGCGGCGAAATCCCTGCATGTGCGCCGGTACGCTGGCTAGTGAGCGATTTCGTGCTGGTAAAGTCTGTCACCGAACCGGATGGCGCGCATTACGAGGTGATCAGACGCTGGTTCCTGGATCGATGATCCCCGGCAACCGGCATAAAACTGGGCCGTCATCAGATTTCACTTGACACACTCAAAAAGCACCCTGTAAGTTTCGCCCCATCCATACAGGCCGATGCAAAGCACGTCGGCCACCTTTGCGGAAAACTGAAAAACAATTAACCAGTGCAGCTTTTGGGAGAGCCGCATGTCCTTCAGTTTTGCCGTCTGTCGTCCCTCGCCTGGACGAGTCTTCGAACGCATCATCGCTCTGTTCGGGTTGATCGTCTTAATACCGGCGTCGTTCGCGCCGTCCGCATACGCTACCGCAGTCGGCGCCACCCCCGGCAGCCACCAGGTCAGCCCCAGCGGCGCCTTCACCTACACCATCCCCATCGCCGTTCCGCCGGGCACCGCCGGCATCGAGCCCAAGCTCAGCCTTAGCTACAACAGCCAGGGCGGCAATGGCCTGCTTGGCATGGGCTGGAGCCTCGCCGGGCTTTCCGTCATCCATCGCTGCCCCAAGACCATGGTCCAGGATGGCGTCATCGGTGGCGTCAACTACAACGCCAACGACCGGTACTGCCTCGACGGCCAGCGTCTTGTTGCAGTCAGCGGCACCTATGGTGCCGACGCCACCGAATACCGCACCGAAAGCGAAAGCTACAGCCGCATCGTCAGCTACGGTAGCCAGGGCAGCGGCCCTGCCTGGTGGAAAGTCTGGACCAAGAGCGGCCAGATCCTCGAATACGGCAACACCGCCGATTCCCGGATCGAAGCTCAGGGCAAGAGCGAAGTCATGCTGTGGTCTATCAACAAGCTTCAAGATACCGTTGGCAATTACCTTACCGTTGCTTACATCGAAGACACCCCTAACGGCCAGTACTACCCGGATCGGATCGATTACACCGGCAACAGTAATGCCGGCAAGACGCCGGGCAACTCGGTGCGCTTCGTCTACGAGACACGGTTGGATATCACACCGCTGTATCAGGCCGGATCGGCCAACAAGACCACGGTCAGACTTACGAATGTGCAGACGTTTGCGGGCAACGCTTTAGTCAAGGACTATCGATTGGCGTATGACACACTGGGGAGTGCTGGGCGTTCCAGGTTAGTAACTTTAAGTGAATGTGATTCACTCGGAAATTGTCTTTTTCCTACAACGTTAGTTTGGAAAACGTTGACGGTCGCTGACGGCAATTTCACCGCTCAAGGCAGCGGGAACTGGATTGGTCATGCAAATGGTGCCGCACAAACTCTTGTAGGCGATTTCGATGGAAATGGGAAAGACGATCTTCTCGGTTATAGCGTGAATGGAATCGCTTCCATATCCCCCTTTAATGTATGTACTTCGAATGGGAGTAGTTATAGCTGCTCTACATGGAATGCGGGCCCATTAGTAGCCCCTATTCTTGGTGACTTTAATGCTGATGGCAAAGCGGATGTGGCTGGCTATGCAATTGTGTTGGCGGGGAATCCATTGGCACCAAGCCGTTATTTCGCATACCACGCCCTCGTTTGCCTCAATACAGGCTCGTCTTTCACCTGTTCGACTTGGGCGCTAAGTGTATTGTTGAATGGTGATCCATCATTGATGAATGATCGTCTAATCGGCGATTTTAATGGTGACGGCAGATCAGATTGGGCACTTTGGCAGCCTAATTCCCAATGGAAAATTTGCACGTCAACCGGAACATCGTTCAGTTGCAGTATTTGGAGTGGGCCTACTGTAAGCATAAACAACACTGTTGCGGGCGATTTTAACGGCGATGGAAAAACGGACTTGGCTGGTTATACGGGTAATGGCAACTGGAATGTGTGCTTGTCTACCGGTAGTGGCTTCTCGTGTTCCGCTTGGCTTGGGCATAGTGGAGGCGCGTCCAACAACGTCGTAGCGGACTTTAATGGTGACGGGCTCACGGATCTCGCGCAATACGTATCGGGTACTACTTGGAATGTTTGCCTTTCGACGGGCGTAGGATTTGCATGTGATAACTGGAGCGGTGTAAGTGCAACTTCTGCCGACACAAAAGTTGGCGACTTCAATGGAGATGGAAGATCCGATATCGCAGCCTCTCTGGGTTCTGCGTCGTGGAACGTCTGCCTATCCTCTGGTACAGCTTTTACCTGTGGTATTGGGTCTGGATCAAACGCCACAACCGCCAATACTAAGGTGGGCGACTTTAATGGTGATGGAAAGACTGATCTAACTGGATATGTAAGCGACAGTACTTGGCATACAACCCTGTCTGGTGGGGAATTCCCCGACACGATTTCCTCAGTCACCACTGGCCTAGGCACCAGCACGACCGTCACCTACAAGCCCCTGACCGACAGTTCCGTCTACACCAAGGGCAGCGGTGCCGTTTACCCCAACGTCGACGTCCAGTCCCCGCTGTACGTCGTCTCCAGCGTAGCGGTGAGCGACGGCATCGGTGGCACTTATTCCACCGACTACAGCTACGCCGGCGCCAAATCCCACCTTCTCGGCGGCGGTTTCCTTGGCTTCCGTCAGGTCACCGTCCACGATCCCCAGGCGCACATCCGTTCCACCACCACCTACCGCCAGGACTACCCCTACCAGGGCCAGCCCCTGAGCACCCAGAAGCTCACCGACAGCGGCGTCCTCCTGGGCCAAAGCCTCATCACCTACACCGACCAGCTCCTCAACACCGGCATCAGCCCCACCTGGCACCAGTCCCTGCCTACTCATACTGTCGAATCCAGCTACGAGCTCACCGGCGGGCTGATCTCCACCGTCGTGACCGACACCCAGTACGACACCTGGGGCAACCCCACCGCCATCGCCGTCGACTCAGGCGGGGGCTACAACAAGACCACAACAAATACCTACGACAACATCATCGACGCCAATCGCTGGTTCTTGGGACGCCTGCGCCGCAGCGCCGTCACCAGCGTCACGCCATAAGGGGAAGGGACCATGCGTAGCGTATTGTTGAGCCTGATTCTGGCGCTGACCCTGCCTGCCTGGGGTGCGCAATTGACCCGTACCTCTTCGTTTGAGTACGACCCCGATACCGGCCTCCTGGTCAAGGAAACCATCGAGCCCGACCAGCCGCAGATGCGGCTCGACACGACCTATGCCTACGACACCTTCGGCAACCGTACGGCTGTTACCGTCAGCTCCCCGGCCACCGGCACCGCCGCCATCGCGACCCGTGCCACGGCGACCACCTGGGATGCCAACGGCCAGTTCCCTGTCACCGCCACCAACGCCCTCGGCCACGCCGAAACCAAAGTCTTCGATCCCAAACTGGGCACGCTCACCAGTCTTACTGGCCCCAACAACCTCACCACCACCTGGCAGTACGACGGCTTCGGCCGCAAGACCCAGGAGAATCGGGCCGACGGCACGCAGACCGTCTGGACCTACGACGGGTGCGACGCCGCCTGCCCCGCCAATGGCGTCTATCGCATCGTCACCCAGGTGTTCGGGGCCGGAACCCAGATCGCCCCGGTTTCCGTCGACTACTTCGACAGCCTCAACCGCAAATTGCGCACCGCCACCCAGGGCTTCGACGGCAGCTGGATCTACAAGGACACTGTCTACGACAATTCAGGCCGCGTACAGAAAGTGTCGCGTCCCTATTTCGCCGGCCAGACCGTGTACTGGGTCACCAGCGAATACGACGACCTCGGCCGCGTCGTCAAGGTCTATGAGCCCGACGTGCCGGACACCCCCGCGCTCAGCGTCGACTACAACGGCCTGACGATTGCCCGCACCAACCGCAAAGGCCAGATCACCACCGAGGTCAAGAACAGCCAGGGCCAGAAGGTCAGCGTCACCGACGCCATGGGTAACGTCACCACCTATGCCTATGATCCTTTCGGCAGCCTCGCCCGCACCACCGATCCGGCAGGGAACAGCATCGTCAACCTCTATGACGTGCGGGGCCGCAAGATCCAGACGACCGACCCCGATCTGGGCACCTGGACCTACGAGTACAACGTCCTCGGCGAACTGGTGAAGCAGACCGACGCCAAGAACCAGGTCGTAACCATGAGCTATGACGTGCTCGGCCGGATGACCCGGCGCGTCGAGAACGGGCTGACCAGCGACTGGATCTACGACGCGGCCGCCATGGGGAAAGGCAAGCTCCAGCAGGCCAAGACCAGTGCGGGCTATATCCGGACCCATTACTACGACAACTATGGCCGTTCCCAGATCACGCTTTCCAATATGGGGGCGGGCAATCCCCTGCTCTTTAGCAGCGTCACCTACGATGCATTCGGCCGGGCGTCCCAGCAGAACTACCCCAATGACCTGAGCATCAGGACTATCTACAATGCCTACGGCTACGTCGCCGAAGTCCGCAACGCCGCCACCAACGCGCTCTACTGGCAGCTCAACACCATGGATGCCGAGGGCCACGCCACGCGCGAAACCACCGGCAACGGCATCGTCACCGAACGGAGCTATGCCGCCGACACCGGCCGCATCCAGAACATCGTCGCGAATACCGCGGGCGGCCAGCAGATCCAGGGGCAGGCCTATGTCTACGACACCATCGGCAACGTCGCGATCTACGCCGATGGCCCGGGCAACCAGCTCGAAATCCGCGGCGGTTACGATGCGATCAACCGTCTGACGCAGATCGATTCCACGATCGACGGCGTCGCCTCCAGCCAGACGCTGGTTTACGACGCCCTGGGCAACCTCGCCAGCAAAACTGGCGTCGGCAATTACGCCTACGGCGATGTCCTGCACAAACATGCCGTCACCGCCGTCACCGGCGGGCCGGCGAATCTCGGCTACGCCTACGACGCCAACGGCAACCTTACCAGCGGTGCCGGGCGTTCCGTCACCTGGACCGCCTGGAACATGCCCGCCAGCCTGACCCAGTCCGGACAGACCCAGAGCTGGCTCTATACGCCCGAGCACGACCGCTACAAGATGGTCGCATCCGGCCGCACGACCTGGTACCTGAACCCCAGTGTGCATCAGGGCGGACATTACGAACGGACCCTGTACACCAGCGGCACTGTCGAGCACCGGGTCACCCTGTACGGTGGCGGCCGTGCCATCGGCGAGGTGCTCACCTTCGAGGTTAGCAGCGGCACCGCGCCGGCCGCCCAGACAAGATACTTCCACAGCGACACCCAGGGTTCGATCACCGCGGTCACCGACAGCGCTGGCGTCGTGCTGACCCGCTTCCGCTACGACGCCTGGGGCAAGCAGACCCTGACCTACGGCAACAACACGGGGATCAACGCCACCCGCCAGGGGCATACCAGCCACGAGATGCTCGATGGAGGACTGACGCATATGAATGGGCGATTGTACGACCCGGTGCTCTCCCGCTTCGTCAGCGCGGATCCGACAGTCGACAATCCGTTCGATCTGCAGAGCCTGAACCGATATAGCTATGTGAACAACAATCCGATGGGGTTCACCGATCCAACGGGCTACTTCAAGATCTTCGGGAAAAAGTGGAGTTGGTGGCGCGATACAGTGGTTAAGCCAGTGGTGGCAGTGGTT